>Ga0210015_1000154_pt1 | contig 71289 bp, 66 predicted proteins | sample CryGeymeta201522_FD_185471 | JGI IMG/M metagenome (GOLD analysis project Ga0210015, IMG submission 185471) | Groundwater microbial communities from Crystal Geyser aquifers in Utah, USA - Crystal Geyser metaG 2015-22 (SPAdes) (version 2) | ecosystem: Environmental > Aquatic > Deep subsurface >...
AAGGTAGCCGGTTACAGATCGCCTCGCAGCATCACATCACAGGGTGGCCGGATGCCCCGGAATCAGTGGCCGGATACTTTCGGAATCAGCGGCCGCATGATCCCGGAATACGCATCATGTCCATCCCGCGCATCTTCGCCCCCGCCGTTACCCTGACGAGGATGAATCATGTTCTTAAATCGCTGTCGAGACGGGACTATTTCAGCGGCCTGTTAATCCATGTAACTATACCAGCTCAGGCAGACTAAGCGGCTAAATATCTGAAATTAAACAGTTATAAGCCGCGAAACCGCCCATCTCAGAGGCTGAATTGTTGAACTTGGGGTTTCAGCGCCGAAAGGTGGGTGGCGCCGACTGGATGTTTTTCCCCATCCCGACCTTTGGTTGGGCCGAACTCCGGGCCGACGACCGGCGACCCGGGCTGTGGGCACCTCTATCGTGGCTTGTGGGGCCCCGCAGCACCTGTTGTGGTGGTCCCGCCCCCAGCATGGCGGCTTGAAAAGCCGACCGTGGCGCAGGATCCACCATGGTGTCGACGGTTACTTGTCTGTCGCTGGAATGCCAGGGCTCAGCACCGCGCGCCACCCACCCAGACCCCGGTGATGGCACGGTCATCGCCCATCATGATTGTCGGAAACACCGCCTGCCAGATGTCGCCCGCCCGCGCCGCCGCCTGGGTGATGGCGGGCGTGCTGGCCAGATCCAGCGCGACGATATCGGCCTCGCTGCCCACGGCCAGCGATCCCACCTTGTCGCCCATGTGCAGCGCCCGCGCCGACCCGGCGGTGGCCAGCCACAGCAACTGCGCCGGGTGCAGCGCGCTGCCCGCCAACTGCCCGATCTCATATCCCGCCGCCATGGTGCGCAGCATGGAAAACGACGATCCGCCCCCGGTGTCGCTGGCCAGCCCGACCGAAAGCCTGCGCGCCTTGAGCGCCGCCATCTGAAACAGCCCCGAGCCGATGAAGCTGTTCGAGGTCGGGCAATGCACCACCGCCGCGCCGACCTCGGCCAGGCGGTCCACCTCGCGCGGGGTCAGGTGAATGGCGTGACCGTAGAGGCCCCGTTCGCCCAGCAGACCGTGGCGTTCGTAGGTGTCCAGATAATCGCGTGCCTCGGGGTGCAAATCGCGCACCCAGGCGATTTCGTCCACCTGTTCGCTCAGGTGGGTCTGCATCAGGCAGTCGGGGTGTTCGGCCCACAGCGCGCCCAGCGCGAACAGCTGGTCGGGGGTGGATGTCGGGGTGAACCGCGGCGTGATCGCATAGCCCAGCCGCCCCACCCCGTGCCAGCGTTGCAGCAGCGCCTTGCTGTCGTCATAGGCGGATTGCGCGGTGTCGCACAGCCCACTTGGCGCATTGCGGTCCATGCAGGTTTTGCCCGCCACCGCCCGCACCCCCCTGCGCTGTGCCTCGGCAAAGAACGCATCGACCGACACCGGGTCGGACGTGGCAAAAGAACAGACCGTCGTCGTGCCCGCCGCCAGCGTCAGATCGAAATATCGTCTGGCGATGGTGGCGGCATAGGCCGGATCGGCCAGGCGCATTTCCTCGGGGAACGTATAGGTGTTCAGCCAGTCGATCAGCCGCTTGCCCCAGCTGGCGATGATCGCGGTCTGGGGAAAATGCACATGGGCATCGACAAAGCCGGGCAGCAACAGCGCGGCGCCCATATCCGTCACCTCGACGCCGGGATAGGCGGCGCGCAGGGCCTCGGCCGACCCTCGCGCCGCGACCTTGCCGTTTTCAATCAGGATTGCACCACGGTTGTCGTGCTGCGCCGCCTCGTGCGCCGACACGACAAAGGGATCAGCCCCGAAAAACAGGGTCTGCCCGACAATCAGGCGCGGCGGTCGGGGGCTGTGTGCATCGCTCATGCGCCCTGTCTAGGGCGGACGCGGGGCAAGGTAAATTGTCAACTCCACTGGCCCTGTGACGCCGCTTGTCTTAAGTGTCACCCGAACGCACAGGAGGCCAGGCATGAGCGATCCAGACGTCATCACAGCTGAACACGACGACACCGACGACGCCTATGCGCTTGACCGCCGTTCCGTCGCCGCGATTCTCGATGCGGTTGAACATGGCGACGCCGAACGGCTGACCGCGTTGATGGAGCCGCTGCACGCCGCCGACATCGCCGACCTTCTGGAACAGATCGGCAGCAGTGACCGGCGCAGCCTCATCACCCTGTACGGCAAGGAATTCGACGGCGAAATCCTGTCGGAGCTGGACGAGGCTATCCGCGAGGATGTCGTCAAGGCGCTGTCGCCCCAGGTCCTGTCCGACGCCGTGCGCGAGATGGACAGCGACGACGTGGTCGATCTGCTGGAAGACCTTGAAAGGCCCCAACAGGAAGCGATTCTTCAGGTGCTCGAAGCCGCCGATCGCCTGGCGGTGGAAAGGGGTCTGTCCTATCCGGACTATTCCGCCGGACGCCTGATGCAGCGCGAGGTCGTGATGGCGCCCGAGCATTGGACCGTCGGGCAGGCCATTGATTTCATGAGAAACCATGAAGATCTGCCAGATCAGTTCTATCACATCATCCTGGTCGATCCGCGCCTGCGCCCTGCCGGCTATGTCACCCTCGGCAAGCTGATGAGCTCGCGCCGCGAGATCAGGCTGAGTGCGATCACCGAGGACAGTTTTCGCGTGTTCGAGATTGACGAGGAAGAGGCCGATGTCGCCTATGCCTTCAACCAGTATCACTTGATCTCGGCTCCGGTGGTTGATGGCGACGGGCGCCTTGTGGGGGTGATCACCATTGATGACGCAATGACCGTGCTGGACGAAGAACACGACGAAGACATCAAGCGCCTTGCCGGTGTGGGTGACGAAAGCCTGTCGGACAGCACGCTGGAAATCGTGCGTAACCGGTTTCCGTGGCTGTTGGTCAATCTTGGCACCGCCGTTCTGGCCAGCCTTGTGATCGCCCAGTTCGAGGCGACGCTGACCGCGATCGTGGCGCTGGCGGTGCTGATGCCGATCATCGCCTCGATGGGCGGCAATGCCGGCACCCAGTCGATGACGGTGGCGGTGCGCGCCCTGGCCACCCGCGATCTGACATCGTCGAACGCCCTGCGCGTCTTGCGGCGCGAAGTGGTGGCCAGCCTGCTGAACGGTTGCGTTTTTGCTGTCATCATGGGGATCATCGGCGTTGTCTGGTTCGGCACGCCGATGCTGGGCGTGGTCCTGGGCCTGGCGATGATCATCAACCTTGTGGTGGCGGGGCTGGCCGGGGTGGCGGTGCCAATGGCTTTGGAAAGGGTCGGCGTCGATCCGGCCCTGGCCTCGGGCACGTTCGTGACGACGGTGACCGATGTGGTGGGTTTTTTCGCCTTTCTCGGTCTGGCCGGTATCCTTCTGCTGTGACCCTGACCGACCGAAAAACCAATGCGCGCAAGGCCGCGATGGCACGGCGCAAGATCGCCTTCGACACTGCCCCGCCCGATGCCGCTGCGCATCTGATCGCGGTACTGGCCGCACATCCCGGCGTGCCTTTGTCGGGTTTCCTGCCGATCCGCACGGAAATCGACCCGATCCCGGCCATGGCCTGCGCCGCCGCCCATGCGCCGGTGGGGGTGCCGGTGATCGAGGCCCCCGGCCAATCGCTGCGCTTTGCCCGCTGGACACCCGAGACACCGTTGGTCCCCGGCCCGTTCGGCGCAAAGGTGCCCGCCAACCCGGTGTGGATGGTGCCGGAAATCCTGATCGTGCCGCTGCTGGCCTTCAACCGACAGGGCGGGCGGCTGGGCTATGGCGGGGGGTTTTATGACCGTACCTTGCAGGCGCTGCGCGCCCGGCGCCGCACCTTCGCCATCGGGTTTGCCTTTGCGGCGCAGCAGGACGATGCCCTGCCACTGGTCTCGACAGACCAACCGCTGGACATGATCGTCACTGAAACCGGCGTGCTGAGGTTCTGATTTCTTCTTGCCAAAAATACTCATTCAACATCTGTCCCGCTCGAAACGCCCGGCAATCCGGCGCGCCAAACCACCCGCGTCCCCTCACATACCCTTGTCCTGCCGTGTCGGGCGGCATAGCAAGACATCATGAGACTATTGTTTTTGGGCGATGTGATGGGGCGCGCGGGGCGCGCTGCGATCACGGAACGGCTGGCCGGGCTGCGCAGCGCCTGGCGGCTTGATTTTGTCGTGGTCAATGGAGAAAATGCCACCAATGGCGCGGGGCTGTCGGCTGACCATGCCAAGGCGTTGCTGGCCGCGGGGGCCGATGTGGTGACGCTGGGTGATCATGCCTTCGATCAAAAGGACATGTTGCAATTCGCCGAGGCGGAACCGCGGATCATCCGGCCACTGAACTTTTCCAGGGTGGCGCCGGGGCGCGGCGCGCGGGTGTTCAACGTCCCCGGCGGGCGCAAGGTGCTGGTCGCCCAGGTTCTGGGCCAGGTGTTCATGAAGCGGCCCTTTGACGATCCGTTTTCCGCGATCGAGCCGGTGCTGAAAGCCGCGCCGCTGGGCGTGCAGGTCAACGCCGCGCTTGTCGACATGCATTGTGAGGCAACCAGCGAAAAGATGGCCATGGGCCACTGGTGCGATGGCAAGGCAAGTGTCGTTGTCGGCACTCACACCCATGTGCCCACCGCCGATGCGATGATCCTGCCGCGCGGCACCGCCTATCAAAGCGATGCGGGAATGTGCGGTGATTACAACTCGGTCATCGGCATGGACAAGGCCGAGCCGCTGAACCGGTTCATCACCGGCATGGCAAAAGGCCGGTTCGAGCCCGCCGCCGGCCCGGCAACCCTGTCTGGTCTGTTTGTCGAAACCGACGATGCCACGGGCAAGGCCCGGCGCGTGGCGATGGTGCGCGAGGGCGGCGTGTTGCAGGGGGCGACGCCTTGACCGGAGGCGGGGTGCCTGTTTCAGGTGTCGTTGCCTCCGGCGGGAGTATTTTGACAAAGAAGAAACCGGGTGGCAGCGCGTGAAAGAGCGCGGTTCGCTGAGTCTTTTCGCGGTGCTGATCTGTCTGGGCCTGGGGTGGGGGTTGACGATTCCCCTCGGCAAGGTCGCGGTCAGCGAAGGCTATCGCCACTTTGGGTTGATCTTCTGGCAGCAGGTGATCGGCATCGTTCTGCTGGGTGCGGTGACGCTGGCGCGCCGGCGGCGTTTGCCGTTGGGGATGGCGCAACTGCGGTTGTATCTGGTTGTCGCGGTGATCGGCACGGTGCTGCCGAATTCGGCATCGTTCACGGCGGCGATCCATCTGCCGGCGGGGGTGATTTCGATCATCATGTCGCTGATCCCGATGCTGGCCTTTCCCATCGCTCTGGCCTTGGGCAACGAACGGTTTGCCTGGCGGCGTCTGGCCGGGCTGCTGCTGGGGTTGTTGGGGGTGCTGATCCTTGTGGTGCCGGGGGCCAGCCTGCCGAACCGGGCGATGGTGGCCTTTGTACCGTTGTCTCTGGCGGCGGCGGCGCTTTACGCGCTGGAAGGCAACGTGGTGGCGCGCTGGGGCACCCAAGGGGCCGACGCGGTGCAGGTGCTGTTGGGCGCGTCGCTGATCGGGGCGGTTCTGGTTCTGCCCCTGGCGCTGGCAACCGGGCAATTCATTGACCCGCGTCCGCCCTGGGGGTTGCCCGATCTGGCGTTGGTCGCGTCGTCCTGTGTTCATGCGGCGGTTTATGCGACCTATGTCTGGCTGGTCGGGCGGGCCGGGTCGGTTTTTGCGGCGCAGGTCAGTTACATCGTTACGGCGGCCGGCGTTGGCTGGGCCATGGCGCTGTTGGGCGAGCGGTATCCCGGCGGTGTGTGGATTGCCATGGCGGTCTTGCTGTGTGGGGTGTTTCTGGTGCAACCGCGGCCAAAAGGCGGGCTTGTGGCAGCGCCGCGAGACGCTAGACTCTGACACGACCCCAAGAGGAGCCGACGGATGGACCTGTTCAGTTTCGGCCCGATGACTGCGGCGGTACTGTGTTTCGCCATTGTCATCGCGATGCTGGTAATGTTCGCCCGTGAGACATATCCGACCGAGGTGGTGGCCATTTCCGGTGCCTCGGCGATGTTCGTGCTGGGCCTTTTGCCCTATGATGCGGCGGTGCAGGTGTTTTCCAACTCGGCCCCCTGGACCATCGCGGCGATGTTCCTGATCATGGGCGGGCTGGTGCGCACCGGTGCGCTGCAATGGCTGACCGAGCAGGCCGACGCCCGCGCCGAAAGCCAGCCGGTTCTGACTGTGGCGCTGGCGCTGGTCATTGTGGCGATCGGCAGCGCGTTCATGAACAACACACCGGTGGTGGTCGTGATGATTCCGGTGTTTGTGCAACTGGCAAAACGGCTGGGCGTATCGCCTTCTAAGCTGTTGATCCCGCTCAGCTATGCGGCCATCCTCGGCGGCACGATCACGTTGATCGGCACCTCGACCAACCTGTTGGTCGACGGGGTGGCACGGGACAACGGGCTGGCCGGGTTTTCGATCTTCGAGATTGCACCGCTGGGGCTGCTTCAGGTGGCGGTGGGGGGGCTGTATATGGTGCTGATCGGGCGGCGCCTGCTGCCCGAGCGGCAGTCGATGGGCGTTTTGTTGGGTGACCGGCGCAAGATGAAGTATTTCACCGAGGTTGCCTTGCCTGAAGGATCGAGCCTGATCGGCAAGAACCCCGCCTCTGTCGCATTGTTCCAGCCGGATGGCGTGCGGGTGATCGACGTGTTGCGCGGCGATGCATCGCTGCGCCGCGACATGGGCAATGTTTTGTTGCAGGCCGGTGACCGCGTGGTCCTGCGCACCGAAATGGCAGAACTTCTGGGCCTGCAAGCCGACCCGAACCTGCGCCCTGTTGACAAGCTGAGCTCGGTCGCGACCGAAACGGTTGAGGTGCTGATCACCCCCGGTGCCCGCATGGAGGGGCGCAGCCTTGGGTCGATGCGGCTGCGTCGGCGCTATGGCGTCTATCCGCTGGCCGTGCACCGGCGCAACCAGAACATCGGGCGGCAGCTGGACGATGTGGTGGTGCGGGTGGGCGACACCCTTTTGCTGGAAGGGGCCAGTGCCGACATCCAGAGGTTGGCGGCGGACATGAACCTGGTGGACATCAGCAAGCCGGCAACACAGGCGTTTCGCCGGAACAAGGCACCGATCGCGGTGGGCGTCCTGGCGGCGGTGGTTGTGCTGGCCGCGCTCGACGTGGCGCCGATCTTTGCCTTGGCGGTGCTGGGGGTCAGCGTGATTCTGCTGACACGTTGCATTGATGCGGACGAAGCGTTCTCGTTCATCGAGGGGCGGCTTCTGGCGCTGATCTTTGCGATGTTGGCGGTGGGGGCCGCAATGCAAAGCAGCGGTGCCGTGGCGCTTCTGGTGGGGGTGGTGCAGCCCAAGCTGACCGGCCTGCCGCCCACCGTGGTCATCCTGTGTGTCTATCTTTTGGCTTCGACCCTGACCGAGATGGTCAGCAACAATGCGGTTGGGGTGATCTTTACCCCGATCGTGATCGAACTGGGCATCGCCCTGGGGCTGGACCCTCGCGGCCTGGTGGTGGCCGTGATGTTTGCGGCGTCGGCTGCATTTTCCACGCCCATCGGGTATCAGACCAACATGTTGGTCTATGGTCCCGGAGGGTACAAGTTTACCGATTACATGCGGGTGGGCATCCCGATGAACATTCTGCTGGGGCTGACGGCCTGTGTCACGATCCCACTGCTCTGGCCGCTATGAGACATGCGGTTTGCCTGATCGCCCTTGTGGCGCTGGTGGGGTGCGCGGGGCCCGAGGGGGCGGTTGCCCCGCCGATCCCGACAGGTGGCGCCACACCGCGTCAGGCGATCCTTTACCGCGATACGGTCACGGTGCAGTTCAGTGATGGCACGCTGTGCGTCGCCCTTCGCCCGGCCACCGCCCGCATCTGGGGCGGGCAACTGGCCGGCTGCCCCCACATGGCCACCTATCAGGTGACGCTGCCCCCCGGGCCACAGGCCGCGCGCCGAATACTGGTGCGCCTTGACGGGGGCGGCACGGCAGTGTTGCGGCTGGACGACGCCGCATTCGGTCTGCCCGGCCCGGTCTGATCACCGCCCCGAGCCGCGATCATCGACAAGGCTTGAACGCGCCCCGCCTGTTGCGGTAGAGAGCGGCGGATCAACAACAGACGCAGTCGGAGCACGGCACCATGGCAGGCCATTCGAAATGGGCAAACATTCAGCACCGCAAGGGACGTCAGGACGCCCAACGCGCCAAGGTGTTCTCGAAGCTTTCCAAGGAAATCACCGTGGCGGCCCGGATGGGCGACCCCGACCCTGACAAGAACCCGCGTCTGCGTCTTGCGGTGAAAGAGGCGAAATCGGTCTCGGTGCCCAAGGACGTGATCCAGCGCGCGATTCAGAAGGCCGTCGGCGGCGATGCTGAAAGTTATGATGAGATCCGGTACGAAGGCTATGGCCCCAACGGCGTGGCCGTCATCGTTGAGGCGATGACCGACAACCGCAACCGGACGGCCAGCAACGTGCGGTCGCTGTTCACCAAGAACGGCGGCAACCTGGGCGAAACCGGCAGCGTTTCGTTCATGTTCGATCGCAAGGGTGAAATCATGTATCCGGTCACGGCAGGCAGCGCCGACGACGTGTTGATGGCCGCCATCGAGGCCGGTGCCGAAGATGTCGAATCGGACGAGGACGGTCACTGGATCTATTGCGCCGACACCGACCTGAATGAGGTCGCAACCGCGCTGGAGGCTTCGTTGGGCGAATCGGAAACGACAAAGCTGATCTGGCGGCCGCAAACCCGCACGGAACTGGCGCTGGACGATGCGCAAAAGCTGATGAAGTTGATCGAGGCATTGGAAGACGACGATGACGTGCAAACCGTCACCGCGAATTTCGACATGTCCGAAGAGGTGGCCGCCGCTCTTGAGTGACGCTCTGACGCCCGGCCATATTGCGGCGCTGTTCACCCGGGCCAGTGGCGAATATGCCTTCGCCAGATGGGGGCGGCCGATCGTGCCCGTGGTATTCGGCCTGGACGACGCCACCCTGCCTGTGCTGAAGGGCGCGATCGAGGCGATCGTGACTCTGGCCGATCACAAGATGGCCGAGACCGACCCGGAACTGGGTGCCAACACCATGGTGTTCTTCCTGCGCGACTGGGATGAACTGCGTGCCGTGCCGGGGCTGGACAGGATGATCCCCGACCTTGGCCTTTTGCTGGACCGGCTGATTGCAGCAGAGGCAAACCAGTATCGCATCTTCCGCTTTGACCCCAATGGCGGCATCAAGGCGGCTTTCGTGTTTGTCCGCATGGATGATCACCTGTCCGAGGTGTCTGCGGAAACCATCGCGCTGTCCCAGGCAGTGCAGCTGATTCTCTTGTGGTCCGACCGCGCCTTCACCGACCGCGCGCCGCTTGCGGTGCTGCCCGACGGGCGCACGGTGCTGCGCCCCGAGATCGGCACCCTGATCCGCGTTGCCTATGATCCGGTTCTTCCCGTTGTCGCCGCTGATCCGTCTCACGCCCTGCGCCTGTACGCCCGGCTGACGCGCCCCACTTGAACAGGATGCGCGCGGCAGACAGCCACCAAAGGCAGCGTCTTGCGTGCTGTTGAACCGCACTTGCGCGGCGGGGCTTGGTGGGAAAGTCATCCGGTGTGTACAACGCCGGGTGATTGCGGCGCGACTGGTTCCATAAATGGTAGCCATGGTGGATTCTTCCTTGCTGTTATGCGCAGCCGCAAGAGCGTGGCTGCGTAACAGAAGGACCGCCGCAGCTTTACGTCACAACTGCAACTTTTACGGGAATGTGATGTGTCTCTCTGACACTGGGGTTGCAATCGCGCAGCGCCGATTTTTGCTGTTTTTCGAAACCGGGTCAACCAAGCCCGGCTCAAGGGCAGCGAACAGATCTGCAGGGCGTGAACCGCCGAAATACCGCATGTCCATATGATCGTGCCCGGCGGTGGCTTGTCGCCCGACGGCACGGGGTGGGTTCCCTGCAGGCCGGGGGTTCGTCCTGCATGTGCGGGTTCTGACGTGGCAGTTTCGACGCCTGTTTCTGAACGGGCTGGTGGATCTGCGCCGTGAAGGCCAGCTTACCTTCTTCGGTGGTCTTGAAAGGCTGGCGCGTGTCGAGGTTTTTGCCAGCTGGCTCGCCCGGTTCCGCAAATCCGATATGGGTGGTCATCGTGCCAGAGGCGCGTATTCCACACGAGGCCAAACCGCCCTTCGGCCGCCCCGAGGCGGTTCTGGCCTACCTCGGCCGCTTTACCCACCGGGAAGCAATATCGAACGCCCACCTGGTCAGCGCCAATGCCAACGCTGTCGCCTTCCGCTGGAAGGATTACCGCATCAAACCCGGCGACCGACAAAAGGTGATGCGGCTGACCACGCCCGAGTTCATTCGCCGCTTCCTGATCCATATCCTGCCGCCTTTCGGCAGCATGCTTTGCATGCGCCTGCTGGGCAATGGACGGGTTCCACCGCATCCGGCATTGCGGCCTGCTGGCCAGCTCGGCCCGCAAGGCCAACATCACGAAGATCCGCGCCTTGCCCCGCGTCCAGCAGCATGAACAGCTCGCCGGACCGGGGCCAGAGTCCGAGGCCGCCCCCCTCGCCCTGCGCGAACCATGCCCCTGCTGCGGTGGCCCCATGCGCATCATCGAAATCTTCCACCACGGGCAAAACCGATGTCGCACGCACCACCCAGAGAGCCGGCCGCATGACACACCGCCTGTCAGGTGCCGCAGAACGCCACCGGCTGCACCCCGCAGACCCGGTCCGAACAAGCCGTGCGCATCCGCCTTCGGCCCGAAACACGACAGCAATCAAGCCAAATCGCACAAGCTTGCCAGGACCATCGTGGTGGATTGTCCCCCTGTTGGGCACCATGCGCCCCTTCAGCCGCACCCTCGATCCAGCCGGCGCCCCAACCCTCGGCTCACTTTCCCCATAGGATGATCCAAGACACCCGAGGCTTCCTCCTTGGGTGGTTTGTCAACATGGGCCGTGGTCGCGCGACTGCGCATCGTATCGCCGCGACCCGCATCAGAATACCTTCACCTGAGCCGACGAAGAACACGCGTCGGGTTTCTTTCTTGCCGAAAATACCTCGGGGTCCGGGGCAGCGCCCCGGTTTTGTGGTCGCGGTCGTTACAACGGCCGGATCTTCAACCGGGTGATCCGATTGTCCTTGCGCTGCGTCACTTCGAAGCGGAAGCCGTGGAACGAAAAGACCTGCCCTTGGGTCGGGATCGTCTGCGCCTCGTGAATCACCAGTCCGGCGATGGTGTTGGCCTCTTCATCGGGTAGTGACCATTCGGTGGCGCGGTTCAGGTCGCGGATCGTCATGGCACCTTCCACCAGGTAATCACCGTTTTCGGCCCGGCGCAGCGGGTTGTCGTCGTCCACATCGAATTCGTCGGTGATCTGGCCGACGATTTCTTCCAGTATGTCCTCCAGGGTGATCAATCCCTGCAATGCGCCGTATTCGTCCACGACCAGCGCAAAATGGGTGTGGCGGCGCAGGAACTGGCGCATCTGGTCGTCCAGCGTCGTGGTTTCGGGGATGAAATAGGGCTTCATCGCCACGTCGAGGATGTTGAATCCGGCGAAGGGATCGCCGGTGCCGGTGCTGGCGCGTCGGCGGGCGAACATCGCGCGCAACAGATCCTTGGCGTGAATGACCCCGACGATTTCCTCCGGGGTGCCGCGAAAGATCGGCAGGCGGGTGTGGGGCGATTTCAGGCATTGCTCCAGCACTTCGTCGGGCGGAATAGTGACATCGATCATCTCGATCTTGCTGCGGTGCAACATGATTTCCTCGACTGTCCGTTCGCCCAGATCGAGGGCACCCAGAATGCGGTCGCGGTCCTCCTTCTGCACCACCCCTTCCGAGTGGCCCAGGTTCAGCGCCCCGGCGATTTCCTCGCGCACGGCCAGGATCTGGCTGTCAGGGTCAGCGTTGACGCCGAACACCCGCAACACGCCGCGCACCAGGGCCCGCACGGCATAGACCAGCGGCGAAAACAGCAAAACGATGATCTGGATCGGGCGCGACACGCGGGCGGCGGCGGTTTCGGCGTTGGTGATCGCATAGGTTTTCGGCAGGACTTCGGCAAAGATCAGCACAAGCGCCGTCATCACCAGGGTTGCCACGGCCACGCCGGATTCGCCAAACAGACGGGTCAACAGGGCGGTGGCCAGAGACGTGGCAAGGATGTTCACCACATTGTTGCCCAGCAGGACCGACCCGATCAGCCGCTCGTTGTCTTCGGTGATGGTCAGGGCGCGGGCGGCGCCGGTGTTGCCTTTGTCGGCCTGGGCGCGCAACTTGCCGCGCGAGGCAGCGGTGAGGGCGGTTTCGCTGCCTGAAAAGAATGCCGAGCAGACCAGCAGCAACAATATCGCGCCGCTGGTCACCCAGAAAGCCAGGTCATAAACGCTTGATCCGTCATCCATGTCGGTTGTCTTTCCCGTTGCTGGGCATCTATTGGGCTGTGGCGGGCCGGTTTTCAAGTCCGGGCGCCATGGCACGGGTGGTGCCGGGCGTCAGTTGTCCTTCGCCAGGGGGTGATGTTCCAGCACCAATGCGCGCAACCGGGCATCCAGAACATGGGTATAAATCTCGGTGCTCGACACGTCGGCGTGGCCCAGCAAGGTCTGGATTGACCTCAGGTCGGCCCCCCCCGCCAACAGATGTGTGGCAAAGGCATGGCGCAGGGTGTGGGGCGTCACCTTGTCGGGCGACACGCCGCCCTCGATCGCCAGTTCTTTGATCAGGGTGTAAAAGCGGTGGCGTGTCATATGGCCCTGCTTGGCATGACTTGGAAACAGGAATTTCGAGACGGCCAGACGTCGTGCCTCTCGTTCTGCCTCTTTGGCATCGCGTTGCATCAGCCAGGCGGCCAGCGCATCCCGCGCGCCGGGCGACAGGGGCACCATGCGTTCCTTGCCGCCCTTGCCGCGCACCAGCAGCATCCGCGGATCGCCCCGCGCTGCCGCCACGGGCAGCGAGACAAGTTCGCTCACCCGCATCCCGGTGGCGTACAACAGCTCCATCAGGCAGGTGTTGCGCAGCCGCTCGTCGCGGGCGCTGCCCATGGTCTGGGCGGCGCCGATCAGCCGGTCCACCTCATCCACGCTCAGCGTCTTGGGCAGGCGTTTGGCGCGGCCCGGCCCCTTGATCTGGATCGCGGGATTGTCGGCGCGCCAGCCTTCCTCAAAGGCGAAACGATACAACTGCCGGATCGCCGACAGCCGCCGGGCACGGGTGGCCTGGGCCAGGCCTTCGGCGTCACAATCGATCAGATAGCCTTCGATGTGGTCGCGCTGTGCGGTGTCGAAATCCAGCGCGCGCCGGTCCAGCCAATCGGCAAAGGATTTCAGATCACGCGCATAGGCCAGGCGGGTGTTTTCGGCGGCGTCCAGTTCGGCGGCCTGCGCTTCAAGAAAGGTCTGGATACGGCGCGGCATCGACACGGTCATGGCCGCGCCCCAAGGATCAGAAGGTGCAGCGCAGCCCGGCGCGCGGCCCGGTCCAACCCGACGGCGCGCAACAGGCCAAGGGCATTCTGCAACTCGTCCAGGTTGCCGTCGGCGCCCTGGGCAAACAGATCGAAGGCGCGCAAAACCGCCTCGCCCTTGCGGTTCTGGTCCAGCAAGGTTTGCAATCCGATCGGTAGGGGTGCCCCACGGAACCCGTCGCGCAGAGCGGCGGCGATGGCGCCGGGGGCTGTGGCGCGGTCAGCTTCGCCCTGGGCGAGGGCCAGCCAGAACACTTGTTCCGGTGTCCGGCCTCGTGTGCGTGACGCGGCCCCGGTGAAATCGGCCGACAACAGTCCGATCCTCATCTGGATGTCCTCGGCCGGCCCATGCAGCGGCAAAGGGTCCAGCGCGTCGGCGACGGTTTCTGCAAAGGCCACCTCAAGACCGGCCTTGACGATTGCATCCCAGGCGGCGGGCAGGGCGGCAGACACGGCTGTGGGATCGGCCCGGTCAAGCCCCACAAGCAGAACCTGCACCGCATCGACCCGGTCCCACACCCCGCCCGAGGCGGCGGGCAAGCGTTCGCCATATATTTCCAGCAGGCGTGCGCCGGGAATCGCGCCGGCACGGGCCAAACGCTCGGCTGCGGCGATCCGCGCCTTCCAGCCGGTAACGTCGCGCAGATCGGCATGGGCAAAGGCGATCGGCAGGTTGGTGGTGGCCAAAGGCTCGCCCACGGCGGCGTACATCGAAAACACCAGCGGCGAGGGCGCGCGCACGGGGGGCAGGGGCGGCGCGTCATCCGACAGTTCGGCCAGCAGGAACCGCGCCAGAAGATCGTCTTCCTCGGCGCTGACCAGACGCAGCGCCTTGGCCGTTTCCAGGGTCAGCGCGGCGGCCTGCCAATCGCCCCCCCGCGCCAGGCAAAAGATCCGCGCGGCATATGTTGGCGAAATCTGCGGCAAGGCGCGCAGTCGGGCGCAGGCGATGTTTTCGGTGCCGTTCAGCAGGGAAATGTCAAACCAGCGGCGAAAATATTCAGGTTCGGTGCGCCCCGCACGGTTCAGCAGCTCGACCGCATCATCGAGTGCCCCAAGCGCCAACAGGGCATCTATTCGCGCCAGAAACAGCCTGCGATCACCGGCCGAATCCACGGGCGGCGCCAATTCCGCCACCAGCATTGCCTTGAACAGATCGCGCAGGGCGGGCACGGAGGGGGTGGTTTGCGCCGCCAGCAGGTCTGCCAGGCGACGCGACGACGACGCGCCCCAAAGATCGCCGGGCAGGCCAAGATCGGCCGCCGGGTGCAGGCCCACACTGTCGGGCGAAGGCGCATCCAGAGGGCGCACGCTGACCGCTTCGGGCAGGGCCGATGTGGCGACGCCGGGTTCGGGCAGACGCACGGGCGCGCGTGGCAGCGCGGCAACACTGGGCAGGATCACACTGTCGGACAACCAGTCTATGGCCGACAAAGGCTGTTCGGCCCGCGCCTGGGCCGGGATGGCCAGCGTCAGGCAGATCAGCGCGTTGCGCAACAGATCAGTCTGCATCCAGCGTCACGGGTTGGTTGATTTGCGTGCGTTCGGGGCTCATGTCGCCAAAATAGGCATAGCCCGTCAGGCCGATGAAGCCGACGAGGCCGAGAAAAATCAGCAATTTGAATAAACGGAACATAAAGTTTCCCTTCCCGGTGCCTGCCATGGGTGGACTCTGCGGTCCGTTGCGGGATTTATATATGGTCTTTCCTGCAAGATCACGCCATTCAGGAAAAGAAACCCAAACGACAAGCGGGACGCTGCCAGAGTGCCTTATCAGCTGCGAAAAACGGTCGTTCTCGTCGGAATGATGGGCGCGGGCAAGACGGCGGTGGGCACAGCCCTGGCCCGGCGGTTGGGCGTGGCGTTCCGCGACAGCGATCACGCGCTTGAGGCGGCGGCGAATCGCACCATCGCCGAAATCTTCTCCCGCGATGGCGAGGCGTTCTTTCGCGCCAAGGAAACTCAGGTGATCGCGCGGCTGTTGCAGGACGAACCGGGCGTCTTGTCCACCGGCGGCGGCGCATTCCTGTCGCCACTGAACCGCGCGCTGATCTCGCGCCGTGGGGTTTCGGTGTGGCTGGATGCCGATGTGAAACTGCTGTGGGCAAGGGTGCGCCAGAAAGACACCCGCCCCTTGCTGCGCACCGCCGATCCTTTCGCCACCTTGCAGGACATATTCACGGCACGCGTGCCGTTCTATCGGCAGGCCGATCTGGCGGTGCAATCCGATGCCAGCTATTCGATCGACGATATGGTCGAGCGGGTGATCGAGGTGGTGCTGACCCGTCCCGACGTTCTGACACAGGGAACGCAATGATGGTGGATGTACGGGTGGATCTGGGCGCGCGGTCCTACGACGTGCGGATCGGCGCGGGGCTGATCGCGGCGGCGGGGGCCCATATCGCTCCGCTGTTGCACCGTGGCCGCGTTGCTGTGCTGACCGATGAGAACGTCGCGCGCGCCCATCTGGACGATTTGCGCGCCGGTCTGGCGGCGGCGGGCATTGATATGGTGGCGCTGGCCCTGCCTGCGGGCGAGTCCACCAAGGGGTGGCCGCAGTTTTGCCGCGCGGTTGAGTGGCTGCTGGAGCAGAAGGTCGAGCGGCGCGATGTCGTCGTGGCCCTGGGCGGTGGGGTGATCGGTGATCTGGCGGGGTTCGCGGCGGCGGTGCTGCGGCGCGGGGTGCGTTTCGTGCAGATCCCCACGTCGCTTCTGGCGCAGGTTGACAGCTCGGTGGGCGGCAAGACCGGCATCAACGCGCCCCAGGGCAAGAACCTGATCGGCGCGTTTCACCAGCCCGCGCTGGTGCTGGCCGACATCACGGCGCTGGACACTCTGCCGGGGCGCGAATTCCTCGCAGGCTATGGCGAAGTGGTGAAATACGGGCTGTTGGGGGACGAGGCGTTCTTTTCCTGGCTTGAGGTGAACGGACCCGCCCTTGCGGCAGGCGACCGGGCGCTGCGGGCCGAGGCCGTGCGACGTTCGGTGCAGATGAAGGCCGACATCGTGTCGCGCGACGAGACGGAACAGGGCGAGCGCGCCCTGCTGAACCTTGGCCACACGTTCTGTCATGCGCTGGAAACCGCCACGGGTTACGGTGATCGGCTGCTGCATGGCGAAGGGGTGGCGATCGGCTGCGCACTGGCGTTCGATGTTTCGGCCCGCCTTGGCCTGTGCCCTCAGGAAGACCCCAGCCGCGTGCGCGCGCATCTGAAAGGCATGGGGATGAAAACCGATCTGAGTGACATTCCCGGCGTCTTGCCCGGCACAGACGATCTGATCGCGCTGATGGCGCAGGACAAGAAGGTGGTCGACGGCAAGCTGCGCTTTGTCATGGCGCAGCGGATCGGTCGGGCGTTTGTGACCGACGCCGTTGATCCCGACGTGGTGCGCGCCGCGATCGAGGCGGCACGCACCTGAGGCGCAGCCTGGCCGATCAGAACGGAATTTCGTCGTCAATGTCGCTGGCGGGAGGGGTGCTGCGCCCGCCGCCACCGCTTCCGCCACGCTCACCGCCGCCATAGCCGCCATCACGGTCGTCGGGATAATCGCCGCCACCGCCACCATAGTTGCCGCCACCGCCGCCGCCACCGCCACTGCCGCCATCACGACCGTCCAGCATCGTCAGTTCACTGCGATAGGGCCGCAGGACAACTTCGGTGGAATAGCGGTCCTGGCCCGACTGATCCTGCCATTTGCGGGTTTCCAACTGGCCTTCGATGTAAACCTTCGAGCCTTTTTTCAGATACTGTTCGGCCACACGGACCAGCGGTTCTGAAAAGATGGCCACAGTGTGCCATTCGGTTCGTTCTTTCCGCTCGCCGGTGTTGCGATCCTTCCAGGTTTCCGATGTGGCGATGCGCAGGTTGCACACCTTGCCGCCATTCTGGAAATTGCGCACCTCGGGGTCGCGCCCCAGATTGCCGATCAGGATCACTTTGTTCACAGAACCCGCCATTGCGCACACTCCTTCGATTCTCTTTTACTCTCCCGCTGTTAAACCACCGGGGTGGCGCAGGATAGAACCTTCACTGCGTGAAGGGTGGAAAAGCCGGGCGAAATGCGTATAGTCGCCCCAGCGCAGTGTCGGGATGGGGTTTGCATGGCAGGCAAGGCAATGATCGCGCTCGTGGCGCTTGCAATGATTCCGGGGGCGGGGTGGGCTGAAAACCTGACCGTGTCGTCGAAAAGCCGGTTGAAGCTGTTTCAATCGCAGGTCAGCGTTCTGGATGGCCGCGCGGCCAAGCAATATGCAAATTCCGTGCGCCTGCGCCCCGAAAAGGTGAAAGTCCCGGGCCGCACGGACCCTGCTGTCGCGTCCCGGTTCACCGGCACTTATCGCGGCCCCTATCTTGCGGTGGCGCGCACGGCCGCGCGCAAGCACAACGTGCCTGAGGATCTGTTCCTGCGCCTCGTGCAGCAGGAATCGGGCTGGAACCCCGGCGCCGTGTCGCACAAGGGCGCGGTCGGGCTGGCACAGTTGATGCCGGGCACGGCACAGGTGTTGCGCGTTGACCCGAACGATCCTAAACAGAACCTGGAAGGCGGCGCCCGCTATCTGCGTCAGCAGTATGACAAGTTCGGGTCGTGGCAACTGGCCCTCGCGGCGTATAACGCCGGGCCGGGCGCGGTGGAAAAGCATGGCGGTGTTCCGCCCTTCAACGAAACGAAGAATTACGTCCGGGTGATCTGGGGCGGCTAGCGCCTGATGCACAAGATTGCATCAAGCTGGGCATCAAATTCCGCAATTTCAGCGCCTTTGGAAGCGTCGAATTTGAGTATTTGAAGCAAGAAGAAGCCAAGCGACCGGGGCCTAGTCTGCCTTGCGGAAAGCCGAAGGGGTTTGGCCGGTCTTGTGCTGGAATGCGCGGGTGAAATAGGCGGCCGAGCGGAAACCAAGAGTTGCCGCCACGTCCTTGATCGGCAGGCGGGTGTCGCGCAGCATCTGGCGCGCCTCGAAATGCACCCGGTCTTGCAGCAACGCCGAAGCGGTGCGCCCACTGGTTGCCTTGCAACAGCGCGACAGATGGGTGGCAGTGACGCCGAGGGCGGCGGCATAGTGGGCCACCCCGCGCCCCTTGCGGAAATCCCGTTCCAGCAGGGCGGTGAAGGCGGCGGCAATGCGGTTTGCGGCGGGGGCATCGGGTTGGTCGGTATCATGACCGGCGGGAAAGGCCTGTCGTTCGATCCAGAGGGCCAACAGGCCGGCATGGTGCAGCAGCGCGCGCGGCATCGTATCGGTGCCCAGATCCAGTTCGCGCTGGATGTTGTCGATCTGGATCGCCATTTCGCCCTGAAGCTGAACATCGCGCAGGCGCAGATGGATCGGGTCTTCGGGCAGTTCGCCACCCATGTCGCGTGGAAAGAACAGCGCGACGCCCATCACCTGGCCCATCATGTCGAACCCGTGCATCGTGTCTGCGGGCAGCAGGATGGCATTGTGCGGGCCATAGCCGCGGGTGACCCCAGACACAGTGATCCGCCCCTGACCACGGGTAAACCAATACAGCACAGGCGACGAATAACTGCGCATCGCCTCGGTCCGCCAGCGCCCGCCCTGGGCAAACCTTTGCAGCGGCACCAGGCGAAAACCCGACACGGGAATGGCATCTTGTCTGGTCATGGCAGAGTGACCCTTTTTTCGGATGCGGGGCAGCAGCGCCCCTGCACCAAGAACGACACGAGAATCGGTGCGCGAGTCAAACACAGTTTCGCGGACAGTTCGTTTTCAACCTTCCTGCGCCACGTCGGGACCGGGCAGGACCGCCCAGCCGGCCATGCGTTTGCGGAACCAGGTGCGCTGGCGTTTGGCGTATTGGCGGGTGGCGGTGATCGCGGCGGCGCGCGCCTGGTCCAGCGTCAGCGTGCCGGTCAGGTGCGCCACCAGATCGGGCGCGCCGATCGCCCGGGCCGAGGGGCGGCGCGGAGACCAGTCGGGCAGATTGGCGCGTACTTCGTCGAGGGCCCCCTGGGACAGCATGTGATCGAACCGCATTGCGATGCGCGGGGTCAGCCAGGCGGGCGGCGCGTCGATCAGCACCGGCAGGCAGGCCGCGATCGGCAGAAGCGGCGGCGGTGTTTCGTTTTGCCAGGCGGCCAGGCCCCGACCGGTGGTTGTCTGCACCTCCCAGGCGCGCTGGATGCGGGCGGAATTGGCGTGGTCGATTCGCGCGACGGTGGCCGGGTCAAGCTCGGCCAGCAGTGCCGCCGCGCCGTGCCGTGCGATCAGGCGGTCTGCCGTCGCGCGCACATCGGGCGGTGTGGTGGGGATATCGGCCAAACCTTCGGTCAGCGCGGCGAAGTTCAGCCCGGTCCCGCCGACGATGATCGGCCGTGCGCCGTGCAACAGCGCCGCCACCTCGCGCAGCCAGTGGCCGGTGGAATAGGCCGCATCGCCCGGCACATGGCCGTACAGCGCATGGGGCGCGCGGGCCAGATCGGCGGCGTCCGGGCGCGCGGTCAGCACGCGCCAGTTGGCAAACACCTGCAAGGCATCGGCGTTGACGATCACCCCACCCGCCGCTTGCGCGATGGCCAGCGCAAGCGCCGACTTGCCGCTGGCCGTCGGTCCGGCGATCAGCACCGGACGGTCGGCCCCGGCGGCGGCGATGATGTCGGCTGTGTTCATCTTGCCCCCCTTTGGCGCATTGAATCCCCCGGAGTTTTGCGACATTCACACGGGCGATACAATGACGGCGCGGTCGGGGCCCGACCGGCCATGGCACAGCAGATGGGGCAGAACCAGATGACACAGACCGCAACAGGCGAAACCAAGGTGACCTACAAGCGCGTGCTGCTGAAGATTTCGGGCGAGGCGTTGATGGGCGAAACGCAGTTCGGCCTGCACCCCCCAACGGTGCAACGCATCGCCGCCGAGGTGAAATCGGTGCGCGATATGGGGGTGGAAATCTGCATGGTGATCGGCGGCGGCAATATCTTTCGCGGATTGCAGGGCAGCGCCCAGGGGATGGAGCGCACGACCGCCGACTACATGGGCATGTTGGCCACGGTGATGAACGCCCTGGCGATGCAAAGCGCGCTTGAGGAACTCGGCGTGCACACCCGGGTGATTTCGGCCATTCCCATGGATCAGGTGTGCGAGCCGTACATCCGTCGCCGCGCGGTGCGTCACCTTGAGAAAAAGCGCGTCTGCATCTTTGCGGCCGGCACCGGCAACCCGTATTTCACCACCGACACGGCGGCGACCCTGCGGGCCAATGAGATGGCCTGCGAGGTGATCTTCAAAGGCACCAAGGTGGACGGGATTTATGACTGCGACCCCAAGACCAACCCGGGCGCGGTGCGCTATGACAAGGTCAGCTATGACGAGGTGCTGCGCAAGAACCTCAAGGTGATGGATGCCAGCGCGATTGCCCTGGCGCGGGACAACAAATTGCCCATCGTGGTGTTTTCGCTGGATGAACCGGGCGGATTTCGCGGCATACTGGCGGGGCAGGGCACCTATACCATCGTGCATGGCTAGGCGTCAGACCGCATTTTTCCACTTCGCGATCGCTTTAAGCCGGGCCTTGAATCCCGCATCGATCTGTTTTGACCACGCTTTCATCTTGCTTTTCTCGACTTCCTTCGCCTTGACCAAGGGCGATTTTCCGGCCAGATTTGACACAAATTTCTTGTCGTCACTTGAAAGACTTCTCATGTGATCGACAACAAGCTCGATTCCTGCTTCCAGCTGAGCGACATAGTCGTCACGCCGATCCAGCGGGATCGGATTCGGCATTGTGGCCCCCACGGTTGCATGCACCAGGTCGTTCAGGGAATCGATCATCCTGCCTGCGAATGCCTTGCGAACGGTCGCGTCGGTCAGGATCTTCTGCCTGGGGTTTCTTGCTGCCACATCTTTGGGTGGTAGTGTCAGGTCGACGAGGGGCGAAAAAGTGTCCCAGAAATCAAGACCGATGAATTCATATTCCCCGTTGTCGTTCTTCGACAGAAACAGGTTCTTGCCGTCGCCGTTCAGGGTGCCGTCTTTTTTAAAACGGTCGTTGTTGCCTATCACGATATCAATGCCGACGATCCGGCCAAGTTGATAGGCGGCATGGCTGTCGGATCTCAGATAGTCGTAAAAGCACGCGCCTTTCATGGCATTGCCTTTGACCTGTTCCAACTCCAACAGGCCGTTCTGGAATTCCATTGCTATGACCAGCTTTGTGGGCTGTCCCGTGAAAGGCCCGCTGTTGTGCATCTTTCCCAGGCAATCGGCAAAGTATTGCTTTACCTTGGTACGCTCTTCATTGGCGTCGGTGGCGATGTTCTGATCGGTCGCGTTGCTGTCAAACACTGCCACCGGCATGTTTTTCAGACAATCGATTTCCGTCTGGGTCAGCGGGCGCACCGAGGTTTCGCGCCCTGTGAATTTGGCGTAAAGCTTGCTGATCATCACCAGGCTGCGTATCTGAAACCCAAACGTCCTGTGATCGTTGTCGGATACGGCAACGGCGAAGTCTTCGCACTTGACCACGACGTCGGTCAGGCCCTGTGGGCCCTGCGCCCGGACCAGAAATACCGGGTGTTTGTGCCCCTGATCCGACCATGACAGGGCCTGTATTCTCGTGATCGTGCAACCTGTCAGATCTTTGATCATGATGACTGTACTCCAGCGGGATGTGGGGCATCTGGGTGGGGTGACGTAACGTTAATCGCGCGCGTTATTGTCTGTCAACGCGCTTGGGCGTTGGACTGGTCAATGATGCCAAGGCGTTGTATAGCAACCTCAGATGCAAGGCTTGAGGTGACTGTTGGCGATGAGCGAAGAACTTGATCTTGATGTGGATGATCTGAAACGCCGCATGGATGGCGCGATGGAGGCGTTGCGCCACGAATTTGCATCCCTGCGCACCGGGCGCGCCTCGTCCAGCATGGTGGAACCGATCATCGTCGATGCCTATGGCCAGCCGACGCCGATCAACCAGGTGGGCACGATCAACGTGCCCGAACCACGGATGGTGACCGTCACCGTCTGGGACAAGCAGTTGATGGGCCGGGTGGAAAAGGCGATCCGCGAATCCGGGCTGGGCATCAACCCGGTGATCGACGGGCTGACCATCCGCCTGCCGATCCCCGAGCTGAACGAGGAGCGGCGCGTGCAATTGACCAAGGTGGCCGGGTCGCGCGCCGAGGATGCGCGCATCGCCATCCGCAACGTGCGCCGCGACGGCATGGATCAGTTGAAAAAACTGAAGGCGGCGGGCATGTCCGAGGACGATCACAAGCTGTGGTCGGTCGAGGTGCAGGCGCTGACCGATGCCGCCATCGCGCGCATCGACACGGTGCTGGCCGGAAAACAGGAAGAAATCATGCAGGTTTGACCTGTCTCTGCGCGATGCCGCACGCTGTGCGGCGATGTTTGCGGCGTGCCGCCAAACGCCGTCCACCGAGGAGAGGCAGAGTTGACCACAATACGCCAGCACGACACCAGCCCCAAGGTTGGCCCCCGCCATGTGGCGGTGATCATGGACGGCAACGGGCGCTGGGCCAAAAGCCGGGGCAAGCCGCGGCTGTTCGGGCATCATGCCGGGGTCAAGCGGGTGAAGGAGATTGTGCGGGCCTGCCCCGATCTCGAAGTGAAATACCTGACGGTTTTTGCCTTCAGCACCGAGAACTGGAAACGCACCCAGGCCGAGGTGACCGGCCTGATGAAGCTGTTCCGTCGCTATATCGCGTCCGAGGCGCGCGATCTGCTGGCCGAGGGGGTGCGCGTGCGCTTCATTGGTGACCGGGTGCAACTGGACGCCAAACTGCGCCGGGTGATGGACGAGATCGAGCTGTTGACCAGTGGCAATGACCGGGTGCACCTGACCGTCGCGCTGAATTACGGCGGGCGCGATGAACTGGGCCGCGCCACCAAACGCCTGGCGCGTGAGGTGGCGGCGGGGCGGCTGGACGCGGAAACGGTGGATGAAACCACCCTGGCGCGGTTTCTCGACACCTGTTTCCTGCCGGACCCCGATCTGGTGATCCGTACCAGCGGCGAGGCGCGGATTTCCAATTTTCTGCTGTGGCAGTCGGCCTATTCTGAATATGAATTCGTCAACACCTTGTGGCCTGACTTCACCGCGGCCGAATTTGCCCGGGTGCTGGCGCAGTATGGCACGCGGGAGCGCCGCTTTGGTGCTGTGCCGGCATGAAAGCGGTGCCGGGGCAGTGGGATGATCTGATCGTCCGCGTCGCTTCTGGCGTGGTGATTGCCGGGGTGGGGCTGGGGTGTGTCTGGGCCGGGGGATGGTTGTTTCTGGCGCTGACGGTGGTGATCTGCGCGGTGATGCTGTGGGAACTGACCCGCATGTTGGACGATGCAGCACCGGCGCTGGTCATCGCGGGAATCGGGGGGCTGGCTTTGCTGATTGCCGATTTGCTGCCGCCGGGGTTTGCCCTGCCGTTGCTGATCGCGCCGGCCTTTGTGGGCTTTGGCCAGTTGCGCCACCGCAGGGCCACCTTTGCGGTGTTCACTGTGATGATCCTGCTGGCCGGGTTCGGCCTGTTCGTTCTGCGCGATGAATTCGGTTTCATCTGGATGCTGTGGCTGGCGCTGGTTGTCATCGTGACCGATGTGGCGGGCTATTTCGCCGGGCGGTTCATTGGCGGGCCCAAATTCTGGCCGCGGGTCAGCCCGAAGAAAACCTGGTCGGGCACCGTCGCGGGCTGGGTCGCTGCGGCGCTGGTCGGGTGGGCCTATACGGCGCAGACAGGTGTCGGCGCGCAGATCATCGGCATTTCCATTGCGGTGTCGATGGCCAGCCAGATGGGGGACGTCGCCGAAAGCGCGGTCAAGCGGCGCGCCGGGGTCAAGGACAGCTCGAACCTGTTGCCGGGGCACGGCGGTTTGTTCGATCGGTTCGACGGGATGCTGGGGGCGGCGGTTTTCCTGCTTCTGGTGGAACAGTTGGTGGATTTTCCGCCAGGTCTGCCATGACCCGGCGCCGCGTATCGGTGTTTGGCGCCACAGGCTCGATCGGGGGGAACACCCTGGATCTGATCGGGCGGGCGCGCGACCGGTTTCATGTGGTCGCGCTGAGCGGTGGGCGCAATGTGAAGCTTCTGGCGCAGCTTGCCCGCGACTTTGACGCCGAAATCGCCGTGACAGCCCATGACGAATGTCTGCCTGCCCTGCGCGAGCTTTTGTCGGGCAGCGCAATCGCCTGTGCGGCGGGCGAGGCGGCCCTGGTAGAGGCGGCGGCGCGCCCTGCCGATTGGGTCATGTCGGCCATCGTTGGCCACGCGGGCCTGGCACCGGGCATGGCGGCGCTGCAACAGGGCACCACATTGGCCTTGGCAAACAAGGAATCGTTGGTCACTGCGGGGGCGCTTTTGCTGGCGACGGCGCGGTCTCACGGGGCAAAGATCCTGCCGGTTGACAGTGAACATTCGGCGGTGTTTCAGGCGCTGATCGGTGAAGACATCGCAGCGGTCGAGCGGATCATCATCACCGCCTCGGGCGGCGCGTTTCGCGACTGGCCGCTGGGGAAAATGGCCAGGGCGACGCTGGCCGATGCGTCATCGCACCCGAATTGGGCGATGGGCCAGCGTATCACGATCGACAGTGCCAGCCTGTTCAACAAGGCGCTGGAACTGATTGAAACCCGTGAATTTTTTGGCATTCCGCCGGATCGGATCGAACCCCTGATCCACCCCGAATCGATGATTCACGCCATGGTGGGTTTTGTTGACGGGGCGCTGATGGCGCATGTCGGCCCCCCTGACATGCGCCACGCCATCGGTTTCGCGCTGAACTGGCCGAACCGCCGGACGCTGCCGGTGGCGCGGCTGGATTTTGCGGCGCTGGGGCAGTTCACCTTTCGCGCGCCAGATGAGGTGCGCTATCCTGCGCTGCGCCTTGCGCGCGAGGTGATGCAGGCGGGTGGGCTGAGCGGCGCGGTGTTCAACGCCGCCAAGGAACAGGCGCTGGACGGCTTCATCGCCGGGCAGATCGGGTTTCTTGATATGGCCGGTGTGGTCGAAGACACGCTGACCCGTCTGGCGGGGGACAGCGTGCTGCGTGCAACGATGACCCTTGATAGTGTCGCCGAGACAGACCATCTGGCCCGTATCGCGGCGGCCGAGGCCATCGCCTCCCGGCACACCAAAGGACAGGCATAATTCATGGATCTCATCGGACTTATCCCGTCCTTCGGCAACTTTTTCTATTCCGTTCTGGCGTTTATACTGGCTCTTTCGGTCATTGTGACAGTGCATGAATACGGCCACTACATCGTTGGGCGCTGGTCCGGCATCCATGCCGATGTGTTCTCTCTGGGCTTCGGTCCTGTGCTGTACCGGCGCACCGACCGGCGTGGCACCCAGTGGCAGATCGCCGCACTGCCGTTCGGCGGCTATGTTAAATTCGCCGGTGATGCCGATGCGTCCAGCGTTGCGTCTGCCGATGTCAGCGCTCTGGACGCCGCCGAAAAACGCCGCACGATGGCCGGTGCGCCGCTGTGGGCGCGGGCGGCGACGGTGGCGGCGGGGCCGGGATTCAACTTTGTGTTTTCCATTGCTATCTTTGCTACGGTGATGATGTTTCGCGGCGTTGCAAGCGATCCGCTGACGATTGATGAGATCATGCCACTGCCCGCCCTCGTGCAGGAATTGCGCGCCGGCGATGAGGTGTTGGCGATTGCCGGGGTGCAGGCGCCCGGTCTGGAGGGGTTGGACGACTTCATCAAGCAACTGCCGCTTGCGCCCCGGATGGATTACACCGTGCTGCGCGACGGCGCCACGCTGACGGTCGAGGGGCCGCACCCCTATCCGCCGCTGGTGAACGGGATCAACCTGCAATCTGCGGCGATGGATGCCGGGCTGGCCATGGGCGATGTGATCACCCAAGTGGACGGCGCGCCGATTTTTGCGTTTGATCAACTGCCGGCGCTGGTTGCGGCGGCTCAGGGTAAATCGTTGGATCTGACTGTTTGGCGGGACGGGCCGGAGGGTGGCACGGTGCGTCAGGTGGCGCTGTCGCCGCGTGCGGTGGACATGCCGCGCGCTGAGGGCGGGTTTGAAACCCGCTGGTTGATCGGCATCACCGGTGGGCTGTTCTTCAGCCCGCAGACTGAAACGCCGGGGGTGTTCCGTGCCATCGGCCAAGCTGCACAGCAGACGCTGTTCATCGCCCAAAGCTCGGTTTCCGGGCTTTATTACATGGCTGTGGGTGCGATTTCCAGCTGTGGCCTGCAAGGGCCGATTGGCATAGCCCAGACCAGTGGCGCTGCGGCATCACAGGGTGGGCTGACCTTCATCTGGTTCATCGCGGTGCTTTCCACAGCGGTCGGGCTGTTGAACCTGTTCCCGATTCCGGTCCTCGATGGCGGGCATCTGGTGTTTCACGCCTATGAGGCGGTCACCGGCAAACCGCCCAGCGATGGCGCACTGCGGGTGCTGATGACCTTGGGTCTGGCGCTGTTGGGCACCTTGATGGTGTTCGCGCTGAGCAATGATCTGTTCTGCCCCTGAGGGCCGCAAACATCCGTTTCGGCGCCCAACTTGCGCCATATTCGCGGGGTAACCCGATGAAATATGTTCTGAATCGTCGGAAAGAAGCATGTCATGCAGCATATCGAGGCCGGAGCCCGCAGCATTTTCCTGTTGGTTGACCTGAATTTCGACCGCATCCTTTATGGCGGCACCTTGATCGCCGCATTGATGGTTGGGGCGTACTTCGGGTCGATTTGAGCGGCCCCGCGCAACATCTGTACATTTCTGCACCGGTTGCCACAAAAGACCGCGCTTTGATGCCCGTTGCGTTTTGACAACCTTTCGTTATCCCGATAGCTAGACCATACCGGGATATTTGATGGGTTGGGGCACATGGGCATCGTGACAACAGTCGGACACCGCAGCGCCGCGCAGCGTGTCAACGGATGGTTCCGCAGGATCGGCCTGACCCTCTGCCTCACGCTGTTTGGCTTGGCAGGGGTGATTGGCCAGGCACAGGCACAGTCCTTTCGGTTTACGACGGTGACGATTGAAGGCAATCAGCGGGTCGAGCCGGGCACGATCCTGTCTTATGCGGGCATCGGGCGTGATGCAGTGGTGACAGCGGGGGCGCTGAACGATGCGTATCAACGGATTGTGAATTCCGGCCTGTTTGAGACCGTCGAACTGATTCCCTCGGGCAGCACCCTTGTGATCCGTGTTCAGGAATGGCCGACGGTCAACCGTATCAACATCGAAGGCAACCTGCGGCTCAAGGACGACGTGCTGTTGCCGCTGGTGAAGTCACAGCCACGCCGGGTCTACAACCCTTCGGTGGCTGAACAGGATGCCGCCGCGATGGTTGGATTTTACGAGGCCAGTGGGCGACTTGCGGCGACGATAACCCCCAAGATCATCCGTCGGGCTGACAACCGCGTCGATCTGGTGTTCGAGGTGGTCGAAGGCAAGGTTGTCGAAATCGAGCGGTTGTCGTTCGTTGGCAACCGGGCCTTTTCCGACAGCCGCCTGCGCCGGGTGCTTGACACCAAACAGGCCGGTTTTCTGCGTCAGATTGTGCAGCGCGATACCTTTGTCGCCGACCGAATCGAGTTGGACAAGCAACTGCTGCGCGATTTCTACACAGCGCGCGGATACATCGATTTCCAGACCCTGAGCGTGAACAGCGAATTTTCCCGCGAACGCAACGCATTTTTCATCACCTTCACGATCCAGGAAGGACAGCCCTTCAAGTTTGGTGAAATCAGTGCCTCGTCCGATCTGCCGGGGATCGATGCAGCAGAATTCCTGGCGGCAGCAAAGACCCGCCCCGGCCAGACCTATTCGCCCGTCGCTTTGGAAACCGACATCGCCCGGATGGAGCGTCTGGCCACGAAAAAGGGCCTGTCATTCATCCGGGTGAACCCGCAGATCGACCGGGACGAGCGAAATCTGATCCTGAACATCGACTATGTGATCGAGCGTGGGCCGCGCATCTTTGTTGAGCGGATCGATATCGAAGGCAATTCTACCACGCTTGATCAGGTGATCCGCCGGCAGTTCAAAACCGTCGAGGGCGATCCGTTCAATCCGCGTGAAATCCGCCAGGCGGCTGAACGAATCCGCGCCCTCGGCTATTTCGCCAATGCCGATGTCGAGGCCCGCGATGGCAGCGCCGCCGACCAGGTGATTGTCGATGTCAATGTCGAGGAACAGCCGACCGGAACCCTGTCCTTCGGCGCCAGCTATTCCGCCGACTCGGGTGCGGGTCTGAATGTCGGGTTTGCCGAACGCAACTTCCTTGGCCGCGGTCAATCGCTCAGCGTCAATGTGACGACAGGCACCGATTCGTCGAACTCCAGTCTGTCGTTCACCGAACCGGCGCTGCTGGGCCGTGATCTGGCGTTTTCGTTCCGTACGTTCTATGCCGTGACGGAACAGGACAATTCCTTTTACGACACCCGTGTGGTTGGTTTGTCACCCTCGCTGGAATTTCCGATTTCGGAAAATGCCCGGATGCAGCTGCGATATGGGTTGTCAAAGGATACGATCCTGAATGTTTCTGGTGACAGCTCTCCGATCCTGCAACGTGAGGTCGGCAGCAAATACACCAGTTCTGTCGGTTATTCGCTCAGCTATGATACGCGTCGCACCGGGCTGAACCCCAATGCGGGGGTGCTTTTGCGCTTTGGCCAGGATTTCGCGGGCTTGGGGGGCGATTCGAAATACATCAAGACAACCGGCACCGCTGTTGCGCAGACCAAGGTATTGAACGAAGAGGTGACCTTGCGCGCCACGTTCGAGGCTGGCGCCGTCAATGCGCTGTCGGGAACGACCACGCGGTTGACCGACCGGTTTTTTGTCGGCCCCAGCCAGTTGCGCGGCTTCGAGGTTGGTGGCATCGGCCCGCGTGATCTTGGTGCCGTCAACAACGACGCTCTGGGCGGTAACCTGTTTGCCGTGGCGCGGTTTGACGCCGAGTTTCCGTTGGGCCTGCCCGAGGAATACGGCATCACCGGCGGCGCTTTCCTCGATGTGGGCAGCGTCTGGTCGCTTGAAGATACCGCAGGGATCGGTGTGGTTGATGACAGTGCGCACTTGCGCGCGGCGATCGGGGTGTCGCTGTTGTGGGAAACCCCGATCGGCCCCTTGCGGTTCAACTTTTCGTCGCCGTTGCAGAAACAGACCTATGACAAGGTGCAGAACTTCAACCTGACCATCTCGACCCAGTTCTGACATGGTGCCCGGTGCCGCGATCCGGGCGCTGGTGCTGGCCGCACTTGTACCCATTGCATCTCAGGCCCAGACCATCGATCCGGGGGTCCGCCCGGATGCCCCGCCGGGCGGGTTCCTGATCCTCGACCAAGAGAACCTGTTTATTCGGTCGCAATTCGGCCAGCGGATCCGCAGTGATATTGCCCGTGCATCGGCGGATCTGGGGGCCGAAAACCGCCGCATCGAAGCCGATCTTGTGGCCGAGGAACAGGCATTGACCGAACAGCGCGCCGCCTTGCCGGTCGAGTCCTTTCGCGCGCTGGCGCGCGCCTTTGACGAAAAGGTCACCGCAATCCGCGCCGAACAGGATGCCAAGGCCAGCGCGATCAATCGCACGACGGACGAAGCGCAGCAGATGTTCTTTTCCCGAGTTGCGGCCGTGCTTTTGGATATCATGCGTGAACGTGGCGCTGTCGCCATTCTTGACCAACGGGTGGTTTTCCTGTCGTCCGACGTGATTGACATTACAGAACTGGCCGTGGCGCGGATCGACGCGGCGATCGGAGACGGCAAGACTGGCGAAGGCACCCAGCCCTAAGCGCTTGCTTGCCGCCGCGCGGCGCAGTTGCTAGGCAGGAAGAAAGCCGAAAGGACGATCCGATGACCGACACGACCAGCGCAGACATCCAGTTGATCCAGCGGATTATCCCGCACCGCTATCCCTTTCTGCTGGTGGATCGGGTTTGCGATATTATTGGCGCTGACAGCGCGGTCGGCATCAAGAACGTCACGATGAACGAGCCGCATTTTCAGGGCCATTTTCCGGGCACCCCGATCATGCCCGGTGTCACCATTGTCGAAGCGATGGCGCAGACCGCCGCGGTTATGGTGGGCGTGGCCAAGAATCTGGCCGACAAGAGTTTTCTTGTCTATTTCATGTCGATCGACAGTGCGAAGTTTCGCCGCAAGGTGGTGCCGGGCGATGTTCTGAAGCTGCATATCACCACGAAACGGGGCGGCGGCAAGGTTTGGAAATTCCACGGTCGCGCTCTTGTCGAGGGTGAACTCGCCTGCGAGGCGGAATTCACCGCAATGATGGATCTGCCAAGGTGAGCGTCGATCCAACAGCCAAGATCCACCCCAGCGCCGTCGTCGAACCCGGCGCGCAGATCGGCCCGGCGGCACAGATCGGCCCGTTCTGCGTTGTCGGTGCGCAGGTGCGTCTGGCTGCGGGCTGTGTCGTGAAAAGCCATGCCGTGGTGACCGGTCTGACCACGGTTGGGCAAGGCACGGTGATCTTTCCCTTTGCCTGCATTGGCGAAATTCCCCAGGATCTGAAATTTGCGGGTGAAGAGACCCGACTTGAAATCGGTGCACGTTGTCGTATCCGCGAACATGTGACGATGAACACCGGCACCTCGGGTGGCGGCGGCGTGACGCGGGTTGGCGACGATTGCCTGTTCATGGCGGGTGCTCATGTCGCGCATGACGCGCAGGTGGGAAACCGGGTGATCATGGTCAACAACTCGGCCTTGGCGGGGCATTGCGTGGTGGGCGACGATGTGATCATCGGCGGTCTGTCGGGCATCCACCAGTGGGTGCGCATCGGCGAGGGCGCGATCATCGGCGCAGTCACCATGGTGACCAGCGACGTCATCCCCCATGCCCTGGTTCAGGCGCCCCGGGGCGAGTTGGACGGGCTGAACCTGGTGGGGCTGAAGCGGAAAGGCGTCAGCCGCGCCGACATCACCGCCCTGCGCGCGGCGTTCCAGATGCTGAAACAGGGCGAGGGCACGTTCCAGGACCGCGCCCGCCGTCTGGGCGATGACACAGACAGCCCCTATGTGCGCGCGATCGTCGATTTTGTTCTGGCCGACAGCGACCGCGGATTTCTGACCCCATCATGACACTGTGTTTGATTGCCGGGCAGGGCCGCCTGCCGTCGCTTCTGACCGAGACGCTTGAGGCGGTGGGCGATGCGCCGCTTCTGGCCGAGCTTGAGGGCTTCGCGATGGAGGGTCGGGGCACGCGCCCTGTCATCGGCTTCCGGATCGAGTGGTTGGGCAGTTTCCTCGCCGACCTGCGGGCGCGCGGTGTCACCCGCGTGTGTTTTGCCGGGGCCATCCGCCGGCCGTCTCTGAAAACAGCACTGATTGATCCTGCGACCCAGCCTCTTGTGCCGCGGATGATCCAGGCGCTGGCCCAGGGCGACGATGCCGCCCTGCGCACCGTTCTGGCGTTTTTCGAAGAGGCGGGGCTGAGCATTGTTGCCGCCCATGAGGTGCTGCCCGATCTGCTGTTGCCCGCAGGAGTTGCCACCACCGTCCAACCCGACGAGACCGCCCGCCGCGATGCCGCCCGGGGGGCCGCCATCATTGCCGCGCTGGGGGCGGCTGATGTTGGGCAGGCCTGTGTCGTGGCAGGGGGGGGGCAGGCCCTGGCCATCGAGGCGCAGCCCGGCACCGACTGGATGCTGGCAAGCGTTGCCTATATGCGGGACGGGCGCGTGGCGCCCCGATCCGAGGCGGCCGATCCCGTCGGCTGGATGGTGGACAGTGCCGCCGAGTGGCTGGCGGGGGGGCCGGTGGCGGGTAATCCGCTGCTGCGCACCGACCTGCCTGCGGACGGTGTGCTGGTCAAGGGGCCAAAGCCCGGACAGGACCGGCGCATCGACATGCCCGCCATCGGCCCCGCCACCGTGCGCGGCGCTGCGGCTGCAGGGTTGGCGGGCATCGTGATTGAGGCGGGCGGCGTGATGGTGCTGGACCGCGCCACGGTGATTGACCTGGCTGACCGGTTGGGTCTGTTCGTCTGGGTGCGGGCACCGGAATGAAGGTGTTCGTCATCGCCGGCGAACCCTCGGGCGACCGGCTGGGCGCGGCGCTGATGGCGGGGCTGCACGGGTTGGCGCCGGGCGTCGTTTTTCAGGGCGTCGGCGGGCCGCTGATGGGCGGGCAGGGGCTGACCAGCCTGTTCCCGATGGACGAACTCAGCGTCATGGGCATTGCCGAGGTGCTGCCGAAATATCTGCACCTGCGGCGCCGGATGATCCAGACCGCCGATGCGGTGCTGGCCGCGCGCCCGGATGTTCTGATCACCATCGACAGCCCTGATTTCTGTCTGCGCGTGGTGGCGCGGGTGCGGGCGGCATCGCGTCTTCGCACGGTGCATTATGTGGCACCTTCCGTCTGGGCGTGGCGGCCAGGGCGGGCGGCAAAGATGGCGCGCCATGTCGATCAGGTGCTTGCCCTGTTGCCGTTCGAACCACCACTGATGCGTGCGGCAGGGATGCGATGCGATTTCGTGGGGCATCCCGTGGTGGCCGAGCCTGTGGCGGACGCCGCAGCGCGCGCCGCCTTCCGTGTCGAGACCGGCTTGGCCGACGCGCCAGCACTTCTGGTGCTGCCCGGATCGCGGAGCGGTGAGGTGACGCGTCTTATGCCGGTATTTGGTCAGGTGGTGGCGCGCATGGTGGCCGCACGCCCCGATCTGCGGGTCATCCTGCCGGCGGCCCCCTCGGTGGCCGATGTTGTGGCACAGGGCGTGGCCGGCTGGGCCGCGCGTCCGGTGGTGGTGGATGTGCGGGGGCTGGACGACGCAACGGCGCAAACGCGCAAGGCCGCCGCCTTTGGCGCGGCTGACGTTGCTCTGGCCGCCTCGGGCACGGTTTCGCTGGAGCTTGCGGCGGCAGGCACGCCGATGGTCGTGGCCTATGACATGTCGTGGCTGTCTTGGCAGATCATGTCGCGCATGGCGCTGATCGACACGGTGACGTTGGTGAACCTGGTGTCAGACAGCCGTGTTGTGCCCGAGTTTCTGGGCCCGGCCTGCCTGCCCGGTCCGATTGCCGACGCGCTTTCGACGCTGATGCAGTCACCCGGGGCCCAAAACGAAGCGTTGGCACGGACAATGCAGCGCTTGGGCCAAGGCGGCGCGCCACCCGGGCTGCGGTCGGCGCGGGCGGTTCTGGACGGGCTGGCCGAGGCAACTGGCGCAGCCACCGGCGGGGATATTTAAGAAACCAAAGATGAGGGCGGGATTTCGCCACTCAGCCGCCTTTGTGGATCCAGCCGCCGCCCAGAACGCGGCTGCTGTCGGGGTCGTAAAACACACAGGCCTGCCCCGGTGACACGCCTTCTTCGGGGGTGAGCAGTTCAACCTCGGCCTCGGTTTCGGACAGAGGCCGCAGGATCGCGGCGCGGGGCGGGCGGGTGCTGCGTACCTTGACCATCAGCGGCCATTCCGACCGTGACGACAAGGGCGCGTCGCCCAGCCAGTTGATTTCGCGCAGCGGCACGGTGCGGGTGGACAACAGCGCCTTTGGGCCGACCACCACCTGTTTGCGCGCCACATCGAGGCGTACGACATAGAGCGGTTCGTCGAGGCCACCAATGCCGAGGCCGCGCCGTTGGCCCACCGTATAGTGGATCACGCCGCGGTGTTCGCCCAGATCGTTGCCGTCAATATCGACGATGCGTCCGGGATCGGCGGCGCCCGGGCGCAGCTTTTCGATCACGGCGGCATAATTGCCGTTCGGCACGAAGCAGATGTCCTGACTGTCGGGTTTGTCCGCCACGGACAATCCATGTTTCGCGGCAAGGGCGCGGGTTTCGGCCTTGCTGGCCAGATGGCCGAGTGGAAAACGCAGATAATTCAACTGATCTTGGGTTGTGGAAAACAGGAAATAGCTTTGATCCCTGGCGGCGTCGACCGCGCTGTGCAGTTCGGCCTTGGCCGGGCCCATCTTGCGCTGGATATAATGCCCGGTGGCCATGCAATCGGCATCAAGATCGCGGGCGGTTTCCAAAAGATCCTTGAACTTCACCCGCTCGTTGCACCGGATGCAGGGCACAGGCGTGGCGCCGGCCAGATAGCTGTCGGCGAATTCGTCGATCACTGCGGCCCGGAATGTGTTTTCGTAATCCAGCACATAGTGCGGAAACCCCATGGTTTCGGCCACGCGGCGCGCATCGTGTATGTCACGCCCGGCGCAGCAGGCCCCCTTTTTTGCAAGGGCCGCGCCGTGATCGTACAACTGCAAGGTCACACCCACCACATCATAGCCGGCGACCGCCAGTTCGGCCGCGACGACCGAACTGTCGACGCCGCCCGACATCGCCACGACCACACGGGTTTGTGACGGCGGCTTGGCAAAACCAAGGGAATTCAGCGGGTGTTGCAGATCAAGTGCCATGGCGGGCCCCTCTAACTATGTGACGAATATAGGAAAATTCGATGCAGTCTCAAGATGTGGTTTCACCCCCCATTAAGCCGTCGCTTTTACGGTCTGACTTGGGGGCATGAAAGGGGTGAGACCATGTTTTTAAAGAAAGTTGACGGCCCACGCGCCGTCAGGCTGCCCGGGGGCCAGATGATGACGCGGGCGGATTTGCCAAATCCCGACACCAAACGCTGGGTGGCGAGCCGCAAGGCGGCCGTGGTGCGCGCGGTGTTGGGTGGGCTGATCAGCGAGGAGGAGGCGCTGCAAACCTATGGCCTGACGGCCGAGGAATTTCTCGCGTGGCGCATGGCGGTGGACAAATATGGCGAGGCCGCCCTGAAAACCACGCGGTTGCAAAAATATAGACAACTTTAAGGAGAACATGGTAAGCGGAATTGAGAGTAACCAGCGATTAACCATTTGCGGCCAAGGTGGGGTCAACTCGGGAACCGGCGGAGAGATTGATGCGGATTTTGCTTGTTGAAGACGACCCCACCACGTCGCGCAGTATCGAATTGATGCTGACCCACGCGAATCTTAACGTTTATTCGACGGATATGGGGGAAGAGGGTATCGATCTGGCCAAACTTTACGACTATGATCTGATCCTTCTTGATCTGAACCTGCCCGATATGAACGGCCACGAGGTGCTGCGCCAGGTCCGTTTGGCGCGTATTGATACGCCCATTCTGATTCTCTCTGGCGAAGACGATACAGACAACAAGATCAAGGGGTTCGGGTTTGGTGCCGATGATTACCTGACCAAGCCGTTCCATCGTGAAGAACTGGTCGCGCGCATCCATGCGATCATACGCCGGTCGAAAGGGCATGCCCAATCAATGATCAGGACGGGAAAAATTTGCGTCAATCTTGACGGCAAGACCGTCGAAGTTGACGGCAAGACAGTACACCTGACCGGCAAGGAATATCAAATGCTGGAACTCTTGTCGCTTCGCAAGGGGACAACCCTGACCAAGGAGATGTTCCTGAACCATCTTTATGGCGGGATGGATGAACCCGAGCTGAAGATCATAGACGTGTTTATCTGCAAGCTGCGCAAAAAGCTGTCGCAGGCGACGGATGGCGACAACTACATCGAAACGGTCTGGGGCCGAGGCTATGTCCTGCGTGATCCAGAGCCCAAGGCGAACGGTATGCCAATCGCCTTGGGTGCCTGAAACGCCCGCAATCCAAATATAACATCCGCCGCACTTTACCCCGGCCAAAACCGCCCATATCAACCCGGTGTGGTTCTGACGGAGAGACGGATGCGCAATCTAATCCCGGTTGAAGCATTGTCCGAGGCCGAGGCGGCGGTGGAATTGGAGCATCTCGCCAAGCTTCTTAGCGATGCCAACGCGGCCTATTATCGGGACGATGCCCCTGATATTTCCGATGCTGACTATGACGCGCTGAAGCGGCGCAATGTTTCGATCGAAGCGCGATTTGGTTATCTCAAACGTGCCGACAGCCCGACAGAGCAAGTTGGCGCCACACCGTCCGAAGGGTTTGCAAAGGTTACGCATCGTGTCGCCATGCTGTCGCTCAGCAATGCGTTTTCTTCCGAAGATGTGGATGAATTCGATCAGTCGATCCGCAAATATCTGGGGCTGGGCCCTTCGTCGCCACTGGCCTATACAGCCGAGCCAAAGATTGATGGGCTTTCCCTGTCGCTTCTGTATGAAAACGGGCGGCTTGTGCATGCGGCGACCCGCGGCGATGGTGCGGTGGGCGAGAATGTTACCGCCAACGCATGCACGATCAACGACATTCCGATGCACCTGGCAGGCGCACCTGAAATCATTGAGGTGCGCGGCGAGGTTTATATGTCGCATGACGATTTTGCCGCGCTGAATGATCGGCAGCTGGCGGCGGGGGGCAAGACCTTTGCCAACCCGCGCAACGCCGCCGCCGGATCGTTGCGACAGCTGGACAGTGCAATCACCCGGTCGCGTCCGCTTCGGTTTTTCGCCTATGCCTGGGGTGAGGTCAGCACGCCCTTGGCGGAAACCCAAGGTGACGCCATTGCGCGGCTTGGCGCGCTTGGGTTTTCGATCAATGACTTGACGGTTGTTTGCGAAGGGCCCGAGGCGCTGTTGGTGCATTATGCCTTGATCGAACAGCGCCGCGCGACGCTGGGCTATGATATCGACGGCGTTGTGTACAAGGTGAACGATCTGGCCTTGCAGCGGCGGCTGGGCTTTCGCTCGACCACGCCGCGTTGGGCCACTGCGCATAAGTTTCCGGCCGAACTGGCCTGGACGCGATTGGAAAACATTGAAATCCAGGTGGGCCGCACCGGTGCGCTATCGCCTGTGGCACGCCTTGCGCCGGTGACGGTGGGCGGGGTGGTGGTATCGAACGCGACCTTGCACAATGAGGATTACATCGCAGGGCGTGGCGCCAAGGGCGACACCATCCGAGGTGGCAAGGACATACGCATCGGCGACTGGGTGCAGGTCTATCGCGCCGGTGACGTGATACCCAAGGTGGCCGATGTCGATCTGGCCCGGCGTGCCGCTGATGCGCCGGTGTTCATGTTTCCCGAAATCTGCCCCGAATGTGGTTCGCCGGCGCCACGCGAACCTGGCGATGCCGTGCGCCGGTGTTCCGGGGGGCTGATCTGTCCTGCGCAGGCGGTCGAAAAGCTTAAACATTTCGTCAGCCGCGGGGCGTTCGATATCGAAGGGCTGGGCGCCAAACAGATCGAACAATTTTATCGGGACGGCTGGATCACAGAGCCGTCCGATATTTTCACCTTACGGGATCGCTTTGGCAGCGGGCTGCAACAGCTCAAGAACCGCGACGGCTGGGGTGACAAAAGCGCAGAAAATCTGTTTGCCGCCATTGACGAAAAACGGACCATCCCGCTGAACCGTATGATCTTTGCCTTGGGGATACGCCATGTGGGCGACAGCAGCGCCAATTTGCTGGCCCGCCACTATGGCAGTTGGGCGGCCTTCGAGGCGGCCATGGCGGCGGCACCGGGCAGCGCGGCGTGGGACACTCTTCTGGGCATAGACGGTGTGGGTGAGGTGATGGCGCGGTCGCTGGCCACTGTCTTTGCACCGGGCGCCGAGCGCGACGCGATTGACAGGCTGGCCGCGCATCTGACGATCACCGACGCCGCCCGCCCGCGCCGTGACAGCCCGGTGGCCGGCAAAACCGTGGTGTTTACCGGCACCCTCGAAAAGATGACCCGCGCCGAGGCCAAGGCGCGCGCCGAGGCTCTGGGCGCTAAGGTGGCGGGCAGCGTTTCGGCCAAGACCGATCTTCTGGTTGCTGGGCCCGGGGCCGGATCGAAGGCGAAGAAGGCGGCGGAACTGGGCATCGAAACATTGGACGAAGACGGCTGGCTTGCGCTGATCGCGGGCACATGAGCACCCGTCCTGAAAGCCTGTTCCCTCTGTTTTCTGAACTGACGACGCTGGACGGAGTGGGCCCGAAAACCGCGCAGATCCTCGATCAGGGCGGAATTGCGAGGCCGCGCGATTTGTTGTTCACGCTGCCGCATTCCGGAATTGACCGGCGCCGCCGGGCCAGCGTGCGCGACGCTTTGCCGGGCGAGGTGGTGACCGTAGAGGTCGAGGTGGGCCGCCACATTGCGCCGACGGCGCGCGGGCGGCCGTACCGGGTTGAAGTGCACGATGCGCAAACCACGTTTCAACTGGTGTTTTTCCACGGGCGTGACGAATATCTGACCCGGCAGTTGCCATTTGGCCAGCTGCGTGTCGTGTCGGGCAAGGTTGAGATTTTCGACAACATCGCCCAGATCGTGCATCCTGATCACATGGTGCCCCCTGACGAGGCTGCGCAGATCCCTCTTTATGAGCCTGTTTATCCGCTGAGTGCCGGGGTGACACAGCGGGTTATGGCCCGCGCTGCCGCATCTGCGTTGGACTGCGCACCGGATCTGGCCGAATGGATTGATCCGTCGTTGATCGCCCGCGAAGGCTGGCCCGGCTGGCGCGCTGCGGTGGCCGAGGCGCACAGCCCGACGTCCGCGGCTGACCTGTCAGCCGACGCCCCGGCGCGCAAACGGCTGGCGTATGACGAATTGCTGGCGCATCAGCTGACCCTCGCGTTGGCCCGTGCGGATCGGGTGGGCCAGCGGGGCATCGTGTCGCGCGGTACTGGGGCGTTGCAGGGTAGGGTACTGACGTCGCTGCCCTATCGGCCCACAGGGGCGCAGCTGCGCGCGATCGGCGAGATCGCCACAGACATGGCCCGCCCTATCCGGATGAACCGTCTGTTGCAGGGCGATGTGGGGTCGGGCAAGACGCTGGTGGCGCTGATGGCGCTGCTGGTGGCGGTCGAGGCAGGCGGGCAGGGGGTGATGATGGCACCCACCGAAATTCTCGCGCGCCAGCATCTGGAGGGGTTGCAGCCGCTTGCGGAAACTGCCGGCGTGGTACTTGAGCTGTTGACTGGCCGCGACAAGGGTGGCGAGCGTGCGGCAAAGCTGGCGGCGCTGGGCCGGGGTGACATTCAGATCCTTGTGGGCACGCACGCCGTGTTTCAAAAGGATGTGGAATTTCACGATCTGCGGCTGGCGGTGGTGGATGAACAGCACCGGTTCGGCGTGCGCCAGCGGCTGGAGTTGGGGGCCAAAGGGGTGGCGGCGGATGTTCTGGTGATGACGGCAACGCCGATCCCACGGTCATTGGCCCTGGCACAATATGGCGACATGGAGGTTTCGGTGCTGGACGAAAAGCCGCCGGGTCGCAAGCCGATCACAACCGCCTTGGTCAGCACCGCCCGGATCGACGAAGTGGTGACCAAGCTGCGCAGGGCCATTGCCGAGGGGCGCCAGGCCTATTGGGTCTGCCCTCTGGTCGAGGAAAGTGAAGCCGTTGATCTGACCTCGGCGGAACAGCGGTACAAGACCCTGCGCGCCGCCTTGGGTGACGATACGGTGGGCCTTGTCCATGGCCAGATGCCACCCGCCGAAAAGGACAGGGCGATGGCATTGTTCATTGCCGGACAAACATCGGTTCTGGTTGCCACCACGGTGATCGAGGTGGGGGTGAACGTGCCAAATGCGTCGATCATGGTGGTCGAACGGGCGGAAAGTTTCGGACTGGCCCAGCTGCACCAATTGCGCGGCCGGGTGGGGCGGGGCAGCGCGGCCTCAACTTGTCTTTTGCTGTACCAGCCCCCGTTGAGCGGATCTGGCCGGCGGCGGCTGGAGATCCTGCGCGAAACCGAAGACGGTTTTCGCATCGCCGAAGAAGATCTGGCCATGCGTGGCGCGGGCGATCTGATCGGCCATGCGCAATCAGGCCTGCCGCGTTTTCGAATCGCTGATCTTGAACGTCAGTCGGCCCTTTTGGCCACCGCGCAAAGCGATGCGCGCAAGCTGTTGCATGACGACCCCAAGCTTGAGGGTGACCGGGGCCGGGCCGCGCGGCATCTGTTGTGGTTAATGGAACAGGACAAGGCAATTCGTTTGATTTCAGTGGGTTGATCTAAATATGCTCATTTGTTCTCAAGTGTTGCCATAAAGTTCTTTACAGATCGTGTTGGATATGGGAACAAAGAGGCAACAAAGCGAGATAGACGGGAAAGGGTTCGACGATGCTGAAACAGTTGATGGCGGTGATCCACCGCTCTGACACACTGGTGCAGGATTTTGTCGGCGCCTTTGCGCTGTTTGTGATGCTGATGGCCGGGCTTTACCTTCCCGGTCTGTGATGTTGCCTCTGGTTTTCTGACTGCCTGCTGTCCACTGCGTCGGTTTTGCATCCGGTGTCCCCACGAAGATGCATCCGTTACTGTCCCTTGGTTTGGGTGCCTCAACCCCCGAACCGCCCGGCGCTTTGTTGGATATGCCACTTGCGCCGCCATTCCCAACGGAATGTGCGGCGTTTTTTTAGATGTTAAAACAGTTTCAGGCGCAGGCTGATTTTTCAGCGGCATTCATCGCCTCAAGCGTCGCATCAAGCGACAACAGGATCGAGGCGTGGCGGTTTTTGTAATCCTTGGCCGGTTCCAGCACGCCCAACCCGTCGAATGGCGCTTCGGGTACCGGCCCGCCTGTTTTCAGCATCGCCACCAGTTGATCGCGGGCCTGTTCCACCTCGGCCCGGCTGCGCCCGATGATCGCCGATCCGACAACCGACGCCGCCGCCTGGCCAAGGGCACAGGCCTTCACCTCTTGGGAATACTCCGAAATCCGGCCCGCCTTGATGCTCAGCTGCACCGTTACGGTTGATCCGCACAAGGGCGACCGTTTGCGCGCCGTTGCCTCGGGGGTGGCCAGCGGAGCGGTCAGCGGCATTTCGGCGGCCAGTGCCAGGATGCGCCCGGAATAAAGCTTGATCATGTCGCTGTCGGCCATGGCTTGCGCTTTCGTTTTTTATGTCAGGCCGATAAATAACCCCAAGAAGCCGCGAAGAAAAGGTTGCGCCATGTCATTCGATCCTCAAACCCTGCGCTATGATGCCGCCGGTCTGATTCCCTGCATCGCCCAAGAGGCCGCGACGGGCGAAGTTCTGATGATGGCGTGGATGAACGCCGATGCCGTGGCGCGTACGTTGGACACCGGGCGGGTGACCTATTGGTCTCGCTCGCGTCAGGCATTCTGGGTCAAGGGCGACACCAGCGGCCATGTGCAACATCTGATCGAGCTGCGCATAGATTGTGATCGTGATTGCCTTCTGGCCCTTGTGCGGCAAGACGGGCCGGCCTGCCACACCAATCGGCGCTCGTGCTTTTACACGGGGCTGCGCGATGGCAATGAGGTGGAGCTAAGCCAGCCCATCGTCTAGGCCCACCCTGCGGCGGATGTCGGCGGGGGTGGCCCCCTCGGCGCGATATTTCGACAGGGCGCGCGCATCGTCGCGCTTGGCCAGCCGTCGACCCGCATCGTCGCGGATAAGGCGGTGATGATGATAGACCGGCGTCGGCAGGCCCAGAAGCTGTTGCAACAAGACGTGGATGCGCGTCGCCTCGGCCAGATCGGTGCCGCGCACCACATGGGTGATGCCCTGCGCGGCATCGTCCAACACCACCGCCAGGTGATACGAGGTGCCCATGCCGCGACGCGCCAGAACCACGTCACCGACGCCGTCGATCAGGTCGGATGCGGTGAACCGCACCGCGCCCGGCACCGCGCCGGTTTCTGCAAATTCACCATCGCGTGCCGCCCGCCCCATGTTCAACCGCAACGCCACGTCGCGGGGCCGCGGGCCGGTATGGCGTGCCCGGCAGGTGCCGGGATAGATCACTCCGTCGGGCCCCAGCAGCGGCGCGCCTTCCTGCGGCGCAGCGGTGGCGGCGGCGATGTCGGCGCGGGTACAGGTGCAGGGAAAAAGCAGGCCGCGCGCCCAGAGTTCATCCAGCGCGGCATCATAGGCAGGCTGCCGGTCGGACTGGCGCATCACCGGGGTTGGCCAGGACAGGCCAAGCCATGCAAGATCGTCATAAATCTGCGTCTCCCATTTCGGGCGGGCACGGCTGTGATCTATATCCTCGATCCGCAACAGAAACCGACCGCCCGCAGCGCCCGCCATGTCATGGGCCAGCAACGCGGAAAAGGCATGGCCCAGGTGCAGCGGCCCGGTGGGTGACGGCGCGAACCGGGTGGCAAAGCTCACGCCGGAACGGGCTGTGCCGCTAGCCAGGCTTGCCAGTCTGCCTTGGCGCGGTCGGTATAGGCCTTGTAGCGGTCCTTGCGCCCCCGCCGCCCCGATTTCAGGCCATCGACCGGGGGAAACAGGCCAAAGTTCACGTTCATCGGCTGGAACGTTTTTGCATCCGCCCCGCCGGTGATGTGATGCACAAGCGCGCCCATGGCCGTGGTCGGCGGCACCGGGGGCAGGGGCGTGCCGGTGATCTCGGCCACGGCTAGGCGCGCCGCCAAAAGGCCCATGGCGGCAGATTCGACATAGCCCTCAACCCCGGTGATCTGCCCCGCAAAGCGGATGTTGGGCTGGGATTTCAGGCGCATCCGGTCGTCCAGCAGGGAGGGCGAGTTCAGAAATGTGTTGCGGTGGATGCCGCCCAGACGCGCGAAACGGGCATCCTCCAGCCCCGGAATCATCCGCAGCACGTCGGCCTGTGCGCCGTATTTCATCTTCGTCTGGAACCCGACGATGTTGTAGAGCGTGCCCAGCTTGTTGTCGCGGCGCAGTTGCACCACGGCATGGGGTTTGACCTCGGGCTGGTGCGGATTGGTCAGGCCGATGGGCTTCATCGGGCCAAAGCGCAGGGTTTCGCGTCCGCGCTCTGCCATGACTTCGATCGGCAGGCAGCCATCGAAATACCCGGCGGTCTCGCCCTCGTGGAACGCGGCCTTGTCGGCGGCGAGCAGGGCGTCGATGAACGCCTCATAGGTCACCTTGTCCATGGGACAGTTCAGATAGGCGGTGCGCTCTTCCTCGGTGTCGCCCTTGTCATAGCGTGACTGCATCCAGGCCTTCGACAAGTCGATGCTGTCGAAATGCACGATGGGCGCGATGGCATCGAAAAACGCCAGCGCATCGGTGCCCGTTTCGGCGCGGATCGCCTCGGCCAGGTTGCCCGAGGTCAGCGGCCCGGTGGCGACAATCCAGTGCCCCGTTTGAGGAAGCTGCGTGATTTCCTCGTATTGAACGGTGATCCTCGGGTGGGTCATCAATCTTTCGGTGACAGATTCCGCAAACGGATCACGATCCACCGCCAAGGCACCGCCGGCAGGCAAACGGTGTTTTTCCGCCATTGCCATGATCAGCCCGTGTGCCGCGCGCATTTCCCAATGCAGCAGCCCGACCGCGTTTTGCTCACTGTCGTCCGAGCGAAAGGAATTGGAACAGACCATTTCCCCAAGATGCCCGGTGCGATGGGCAAAGGTGCCAACCTTGGGCCGCATTTCATGCAGGATCACGTCGATCCCCGCCTCAGCGGCCTGCCATGCGGCCTCTGATCCGGCCATGCCGCCGCCGATGATGTTCAGTGTATGTGTCATGCTCAGTCCGTTATCGGGCAAAAACCCGGTTGAAAAGGGCAGGTGCCAGCGACGCGCGTGTTTTGCGCAAGAACAGGCAAGGCGCGGCGCCCTGCTTCTTCTTGCTTCAAATACTCAGACAACCTCAGTCGCGTCACCCTGATCGGCAATCCAGGCGACACTGACCACCTCTTCACCTGCACGGGTGTCAAACACCCGCACACCACCCGCCCCGCGCGAGCGGAACGAGATGCCTTCGATCGGCACGCGGATCGACTGACCACGAGACGTGGCCAACATGATCTGATCGTCCATTTCAACAGGGAAGGACGCAACAAGGGCACCGCCGCGCATCGCCTTATCCATCGCCATCACACCTTGGCCACCACGCCCGCGCAGCGGATAATCGTGGGAGGATGACAGTTTGCCCGCGCCCTTGGATGTGATCGTCAGGATCAGGTCCTCGGCCGCCGACATTTCGGCATAGCGTTCCTGGGTGAAATTCTGCGCTTCGCCCACCTGATCTTCCTCGTCGGGCTCCATCTCTGCGTCATCCGCCAGGCCGGCCATGGCGCGGCGCATTTTCAAATAGGTTGTCCGCTCTTCCGGCGTTGCCTCGAAATGCCGGATTACCGCCATCGACACCACCTCATCGCCCTTTGACAGCCGGATACCGCGCACCCCGGTGGATGAACGCGAATTGAAGATCCGCACTTCCTCGGCGCGGAACCGGATCGCCCGGCCCAGTTTTGTGACCAGCATCACGTTGTCGTCGGGCGCGGCGATACGCACGTCGATCAGCTTGTAATCCGCCTCGTCTCCCTCGAATTTCATGGCAATCTTGCCATTGCGCATGACATTGGTGAAGTCCGACAACCGGTTTCGCCGCACCGTTCCGGCCGAGGTGGCAAACACCACCTGCAACTCTGCCCAGTCGGCCTCGTCCCGGTCCACCGGCATGATCGCGGCGATGGACACGCCGGTGGGGATCGGCAGGATGTTGACGATGGCCTTGCCTTTTGAGGTGCGCCCGCCCAGCGGCAGGCGCCACGTCTTGAGCTTGTAGGCCATGCCATCGGTGGTGAAGAACAAAAGTTGTGTGTGGGTGTTGGCCACGAACAGGGTTGTGACGACATCCTCGTCCTTGGTCGACATGCCCGACAGCCCCTTGCCACCGCGCCGCTGGCTGCGGAATTCGGCAAGAGGCGTGCGTTTGATATATCCGGTCTGCGTGATGGTCACGACCATATCCTCACGCTCGATCAGGTCTTCGTCGTCCATGTCGCCGGCCCAGTCGACGATCTCGGTGCGGCGCGGCACTGCGAACAGCTCTTTCACCTCACGCAACTCAGCCGAAATGATCGCCATGATCCGATCGCGCGATCGCAGAATGTCGAGGTAATCCTTGATCTTGCCGGCCAGTTCTTCAAGTTCGTCCGTCACTTCCTTGACGCCCAACTGGGTCAGGCGTTGCAGGCGCAGCTCCAGAATCGCGCGGGCCTGAACCTCGGACAGGAAATAGGTACCGTCCTCGTTCACCGTATGGCTGGGGTCGTCGATCAGCCGGATGAAGGGGGCGATTTCATGGGCGGGCCAGGCCCGTTCCATCAGTTTTGCCCGGGCTTCGGCGGCATCCATCGAGGCGCGGATGGTGGCGACCACCTCATCGACGTTCGACACGGCCACGGCCAGACCGCACAGGATGTGGCTGCGCTCGCGTGCCTTGCGCAGATCGAAGGCGGTGCGCCGGGCAACCACCTCCTCGCGGAAGGTGATGAAGGCGGTCAGGAAATCGCGCAGCGTCAGTTGCTCGGGCCGCCCGCCATTCAGGGCCAGCATGTTGCAGCCAAAGGATGTCTGCATCGCGGTAAAGCGAAACAGCTGGTTTAACACGACATCGGGGGTTGCGTCGCGCTTCAGCTCGATCACCACGCGCACGCCGACGCGGTCGGATTCATCCTGCACCGCCGAGATGCCTTCCAGCTTTTTCTCACGCACAAGGTCGGCGATCTTTTCGATCATGGTCGCCTTGTTCACCTGATAGGGAATTTCATCCAGAACGATGGCAAAGCGGTCTTTGCGGATTTCCTCGATGCGGGTCTTGGCGCGGATGATGACGCTGCCGCGCCCCTCGATATAGGCTTTGCGCGCGCCCGAACGCCCGAGGATCAACCCTCCGGTAGGAAAATCCGGGGCTGGCACGAATTCCATCAGGTCTTCGGTGGTCAGATCCGGGTTTTCGATCAGCGCAAGTGTCGCATCCACCACCTCGCCCAGGTTGTGGGGCGGAATGTTGGTGGCCATGCCCACGGCGATGCCACCCGCGCCATTGACCAGCATATTCGGAAAACGCGCGGGCAGGACAGTGGGTTCGCGATCCTTGCCGTCATAGTTGTCCTGAAAGTTGACGGTCTCTTTTTCAATGTCGGCCAGCAAATAGGCCGCCGGCTTGTCCATCCGCACCTCGGTATACCGCATGGCGGCGGCGTTGTCGCCGTCCATGCTGCCAAAGTTGCCCTGCCCATCCAAAAGTGGCAGCGACATGGAAAAATCCTGCGCCATGCGCACGAGCGCCTCATAGATCGCCGAATCGCCGTGCGGGTGATATTTGCCCATGACATCGCCCACCGGGCGGGCGGACTTGCGATAGGATTTGTCGTGGGTGTTGCCGGTTTCATGCATCGCATAAAGAATGCGCCGGTGCACGGGTTTCAGGCCATCCCGCAGATCGGGTATGGCGCGCGAGACGATCACCGACATGGCATAGTCGAGAAAGGAAGACTTCATTTCCTCGGCGATCGAGATCACCTCACCATGGTACACCGCACGTTCCGGGGTGTTTTCGTCTTCGTTTTCAGGGGTTTCTGGGATGTCGCTCACGATTGCCGCTGCTCCCTCGGGTTATCTTTATATTCTTTCGCACACTATATCCCATCGCCGATCTGGCGTGCAATGGTTGCCTGCCGATTGTGCAAGCAGCCAATCGGGTAGAGTGATAACACACTGTTTTAATTGAAAAGTAATTGCAACATGGCAATCTGGGCAGAGAGGTAACAAAACGAGGTGTCTTATGAAGATGTCCGAAACCGAACTGATGCTGAAAGGCTACGGTCTGACCACGGCCGAGATGTTTTATCACATGCCCGATTATCGCAACGTGCTGAACACCTTCGTCTGGCAGGATTACGATCTGGCCCCCGATCACCCCCGACTGTTCAAATTCATCGAATTCTGGCGCGACACGATCGAGGGGCCGCTGCACTCGGTGCGCTTCACCCATCGCAAGATGATTGCGCCGGGCGCGTGGCGCAATGTGACCGGCGAACTCACGCTGCACTGATCCTCAGGGCAACAGCCGCGCAACATAGCCGGGCAGGGCGAAGGCGGCCTGATGCACCTCGGGCGTGTAATATTTGGTCACGATGCCCGAGGCCGCAAAGCGTTTCTGCACTTCGGCCAACATGGTCTGCCGCGCCGCCCCGTCCGTACCCCAGCCAAACGCCATGGGCCCCCCGGCATAGCTGGGCACCGTGGCAAGGTAACAGGTGGCATCAGTGAACAGCGCCTTGAAGGCGCGCATCGTGTCGGTCAATTCATTGCCTTGCAGAAACGGCACACCGTTTTGCGTCACCAAAATGCCGCCGGGTGCAAGGGCGCGCTTGGCATGGGCATAGAAACTGTCGGTGAACAACACTTCGCCGGGGCCCACCGGATCGGTCGAATCAACGATGATGACATCAAATCGGTTTGCCGTGTCGCGCATGTAACGGGCGCCGTCTGCGATGGTCAGATGCAGTCGCGGATCGTCAAAGGCACCGGCCGAAATGGTCGGCAGATATTGCTTTGAGAAATTGACCACCCCGGCGTCAATCTCGATCATCGTAACATGATCTATTGATGCATGGCGCAGCACCTCGCGCGCCATGCCACCATCACCGCCGCCGATGATCAGTACCCGCCGCACCGCACCATGGGCGAGGATCGGCACATGGCTCAGCATTTCGTGATAGATGAAATTGTCGCCCTCGGTCACCTGCACAACATCGTCCAGTGTCAGGACGCGGCCAAAGGTGGGGTTCTCGAACACCCGCAGCCGCTGATGGTCGGTCTGGCTGTCGTACAGCACCCGGTCCTCGCGCAGGGCTTGCGCGTGGTCGTCATGCAACTTTTCGACGGTCCAGCCTTCCATCCCGATCTCCTTGATGAAAACAGGGCCGGCTGTGGCGCCGGCCGCTGTTTCTTCTTTGTCCAAATACTCCCGCCGGAGGCGTCGCGGCCGCTCCAGGCTCAGGCGGCAGCCGTCTCACAGACCAGACCATCGCCGCGCAACAATTCCTTGACCCGAACATCGTCTGTCTGGAACGCTGCTTTCAACACATCCACGGCGTGCCATGGATTTGCGTCGCCGCACATGAACACATCAAACGCGCCGTAGCCGATCTCGGGCCAAGTGTGCACCGAAATGTGGCTTTCGGCCAGAACCGCCACGCCCGACACACCCTGAGGCGAAAATTTGTGGGTGTGGATGTGCAGCAGGGTCGCGCCGCACACCTCGACCGAGTCGCGGAACGCCTGTTGGATCCGCGTTTCGTCATCCAGGCCGTGGCCATTGACCACCTCGATGATCAAATGCGTGCCGGCAAATACCTTTCCATCGCGGCGGATGAAATGATCGTCCCTGCTGTCGTCAAAAATATCTCGCGTCGCAGCGGTATCGCTGCGGTGGTCTTCCGCTTGGGCGCCTGTCTCCAGACCGATCCCCAGTTGGAAGAGGTTGGAGCCTGTCATGGCATTCCCCTTCGTTCCAGTAGATTGAAATCCGTGGTCCCTTAGCGCCCCCCCGTCGTCCAGGGTTGGGATCGGTCCCGCATGAAGAGACGTAATTATGGCACCGGGCCAAATCGCACAAGCCCCTTTCGCGCGGCACTGCGTGTTTTCAGCTGGGGGCCGGAAATCAACAGGATATTGGATAAATTGGGGTAACTATATACCGTATTTATAAAGTGTTGAAAGAACATGATTAAATCTGCCTTGTCATGATTGACTGTAGCGATGAAATCGTTAGAACCGCGTTATCCCGCGGCGGCGCAACTGTGCCACGCCTCTTTGTTCACAGGACAAGACATGAAAACCTTTACCGCTACTCCGGCGGATATCGACAAGAAATGGATCCTTATCGACGCCGAGGGTGTTGTTCTGGGCCGCCTTGCCTCGATTATCGCCATGCGTCTGCGCGGCAAGCACAAACCCAGCTTCACACCGCACATGGATATGGGCGACAATGTGATCGTCATCAATGCCGACAAGATCCAGCTGACCGGCAACAAGCGTGACAAGCCAAACTACTGGCACACCGGTTTTCCGGGTGGCATCAAGTCACGCACCACAGGCCAGATCCTTGAGGGTAAATTTCCCGAGCGTGTCGTCACCATGGCGGTCAAGCGGATGCTGCCCGGCGGCAAGTTGAGCCGTCAGCAGATGACCAACCTGCGCGTCTATGCCAGCGCCGATCACCCGCACGAGGCCCAAAGTCCGATCGTTCTTGACGTCAAGGTCATGAACAAGAAAAACACCCGGAGCGCATGAGCATGGACGATCAAATCAAATCTCTGGATGCGCTGAACGAGGCCGTTTCCGGCACTGTTGCCGCCACTGTCAGCGTTGGCCCGGTGCACGAACAGGTGCGTGACGAACTTGGCCGGTCCTATGCCACCGGCAAGCGCAAGGATGCGGTTGCCCGCGTCTGGATCCGCCCCGGTTCGGGCAAGGTGATTGTCAATGGCAAGGACCAGGCCGAATATTTTGCGCGCCCGGTGTTGCGTCTGATTCTGCGCCAGCCGTTTCAGGTGACCAATGTCGAGGGGCAATTCGACGTGCACGCCACCGTCAAGGGCGGCGGGCTGTCCGGTCAGGCCGGCGCGGTCAAGCACGGTATCAGCAAGGCGTTGCAACTGTACGATCCCTCGTTGCGCGCCGCATTGAAGGCCGCCGGGTTCCTGACCCGTGACAGCCGCGTTGTCGAACGTAAAAAGTATGGCAAGGCGAAGGCGCGGAAAAGCTTCCAGTTCTCCAAGCGTTAAAAGACCGTCGGGCTGCCTGCGGACTGGGGCGGGCCAAAGCCCGGCGCGGTCGGCCAAGCGGCCCCAGTGGCAAGACTGCAACCTGTCGCGCCTCGCGCGGCAGGTTTTTTTTGGCAAGATGAAGATTTCAGTCGATTGTCATGACTGCGTTTTTGGCGCGGCGGATGGGGCCGCCGCAGGTTTCGTCCCGGCTTCGGGTCAGCTTTGGCGAGCGGTCCTGTTTCTGATCTTGGCCGACGTGACATCGTCGCAGTTGGGTCTTGGCCGGGCTTGAAAATGAATTTCCTGCCAACCGGGGCGAAATCGCCATGCGCTTCGCCAAGACGCCGCGCCGCCCTCAGGCTGCGCCGGTGGTGCGCGCCACAAGATCTTTGTACAGGGCGCGAATGCGGGCGGTGACCGGGCGGTGGCCGATGCCGATGGGCTTGCCGTCGATGCTGGCCACCGGCGTTTGTGCGCCGAAGGTGCCGGTCAGGAAGGCTTCGTCGGCGCCATATGCCTCGTATAGGGAAAAGTTCTTTTCGAACACGGGGATGGCATTGTCGCGGCACAGCGCGATCACCTTGGCCCGCGTGACGCCGTTCATGCAGTAATCGCCAGTGCTGGTCCAGACGGCGCCCTTGCGCACGATGAAGAAGTTGCACGCGTTGGTGGTGTTGACGAACCCGTGCGGGTCAAGCATCAGCGCCTCGTCCGCGCCGGCCTGTTCCGCCTGAAGACAGGCAATCACGCAGTTCAGTTTCGAATGGCTGTTCAGCTTGGCATCCTGGCTGTGGGGCAGGCCGCGCACCTGGGGCACGGTGGCGAGGCGGATTCCTTTGGCTTGCAGGCTGTCCACCGGGCGCGAGTGTTCCATGATCAGCACCAGTGTCGGCCCAGAGCGGCTGAGCCGGGGGTGCTGGAACGGTTTGTCCTTCACTCCTCGGGTCAGCATCAGGCGGCAATGCGCATCGTTGGTCATGCCATTGGCCGCTGCGGTGCGGTTCAGCGCCGCGAGAATGCCGGCGCGGTCCAGTCCCACATCCAGCGATATGGTTTTGCAGCTGTCAAAGAAGCGGTCCATGTGATCGTCGAAGAACGCCCATGTGCCGTTGTACAGGCGCAGTCCTTCCCACATGCCATCCCCCAGCATGAACCCCGCATCATAGACCGAAACCTTGGCCTCATCACGGTGCAACAATTGGCCGTTCACATAGATCAGGATGTCGCGGTTGCGCGGGTCTTCGGCGGCGTCGTGGGTGGTGTGGCTGTCGGCTTGGTTCATTTCAACGTCTTTCGGCGGGTCTGGGGCGCCCCGTAAGGCTATTCCAAGTCGATCAGCAAATCCTTGGCGTCGATCTGGGCGCCGGGAGTGACATGCACCGCCTTGATTGTGGCGGCGCGTTCGGCGTGGATGCCGGTTTCCATCTTCATCGCCTCGATGGTCAGCAACAGATCGCCCAGCTTTACCTTTTGCCCTACGACCGCCCCGACCGAGGCGACAACCCCCGGCATCGGTGCGCCGATGTGGTTGGGGTTGCCGACCTCGGCCTTGGGCCGTTTGGCCGTGGCGGCTGTCACCTTGCGGTTGGGCACGCGGATCAGGCGGGGCTGGCCGTTCAGCTCGAAAAACACCTTGGCTTCGCCTTCGTCTGTCGTCTCGCCAATCGCCTGACAGCGGATTTCCAGGGTCTTGCCCGGGTCGATTTCCGCAGTGATCTGTTCGCCGGCCTGCATCCCGTAAAAGAACGTGTGGGTGGGCAGGGTGCGCACCGGGCCATATTCCAGATTGCGCTTGCGGTAATCGACGAACACCTTTGGATACATCAGATAGCCGTTCAGATCTTCGTCATCAATCACCACATCTTCGCCGATGGCCTTGGCTGCCTCGGTGCGGGCCACCTCAAGATCGACGGGTTTCAGATGTTTGCCGGGCCGGTCGGTGAATGGCTTTTCGCCTTTCAGGATCTTGCCTGCGATGCCCTTGGGCCAGCCGCCGGGGGGCTGGCCGAGACTGCCGCGCATCATGTCGACCACGCTTTCGGGGAAGGCAACGTCAACTTCGGGGTCTTCGACCTGGGCGCGGCTCAGCCCCTGGGCGACCATCATCAGCGCCATGTCGCCCACCACCTTCGAGCTTGGCGTGACCTTGACGATATCACCGAACATCGCGTTCACATCGGCATAGGTCTGGGCCACCTGGTGCCAGCGGTCCTCAAGCCCGAGCGAACGCGCCTGCGCCTTGAGGTTGGTGAATTGCCCTCCGGGCATTTCATGCAGATACACCTCGGATGCCGGGGCCTGCATCCCGGATTCAAATGCCACATAATGGGCGCGGACCGCCTCGAAATAGTTGGAAATCTCGCGCACGGCGGAAATGTCCAACCCGGTTTCGCGCTCGGTATGGGTCAGCGCCTCGACAATCGTGCCAAGGGTCGCCTGAGACGTGTTGCCCGACAGCGAATCCATGGCGCAATCCACGGCATCCACCCCCGCCTCGGCGGCGGCCAGAATGGTGGCACAGGCAATGCCTGCGGTGTCATGGGTGTGGAAGTGGATCGGCAGGCCCACCTCGTCCTTCAGCGCCTTGACCAGCATCCGCGCCTGCACCGGTTTCAGCAGGCCCGCCATATCCTTCAGGCCCAGAACATGGGCGCCCGCCGCTTTCAGATCCTTGCCCATGGCGACATAGTATTTCAGGTCGTATTTGGCGCGCTCAGGGTTCAGGATGTCGCCGGTGTAACAGATTGTGCCTTCGCAGACCTTGTTCGCCGCGATGACGGCATCCATGGCGACGCGCATGTTTTCGACCCAGTTCAGGCTGTCAAACACCCGAAACACGTCAACCCCCGAGTGCGCGGCCTGTGCAATGAAACTTTGCACCACATTGTCGGGGTAGTTGGTATAACCCACGCCGTTGGACGCGCGCAACAACATCTGCGTCATCAGGTTGGGCATCTGGGCGCGGATGTCGCGCAAGCGTTGCCAAGGGCATTCCTGCAAGAACCGATACGCCACGTCAAAGGTGGCACCGCCCCAGCATTCCACCGAAAACAACTGTGGCAGGTTTGCGGCATAGGCGGGCGCGGCCTTGATCATGTCGATGCTGCGCATTCGGGTGGCCAACAGGGATTGGTGGCCATCGCGCATCGTGGTGTCGGTGATCAGCAATTGCTTCTGATCGGCCATCCAATCGGCCACGGCCTGGGGGCCGAACTGCTCAAGAATCTGCCGGGTGCCCGGCGTCGGCTGATCCGTGCGCGGATGCGGTGCCTTGGGCGTTTTCAGATCGGCGGGCGGGCGCGGGCGGCCCTCGGTCTCGGGGTGGCCGTTGATCGAGATGTCGGCAATATATGTCAGGATCTTGGTCGCGCGATCGCGGCGTTTCTTGAAATCGAACAGCTCGGGCGTCTGGTCGATGAATTTCGTGTGATATTCGTTGTTCAGGAACGTCGGGTGTTTCAGCAGGTTCTCGACAAAGGCGATGTTGGTCGAAACGCCGCGGATGCGGAATTCGCGCAGCGCGCGGTCCATCCGTGCAATCGCCGCCTCGGGCGTCGGGGCCCATGCGGTGACCTTTTCCAACAGCGAATCGTAATATCGCGTGATCACCGCCCCGGAATAGGCCGTGCCGCCGTCCAGCCTTATGCCCATGCCCGTGGCGCCGCGATAGGCGGTGATCCGGCCATAGTCGGGGATGAAATTGTTGGTCGGGTCTTCGGTGGTGATGCGGCACTGAATGGCATGACCGCGCAGCACAACATCATACTGCGACGCCGTGCCTGTCGCCTCGACCAGACTTTTGCCTTCGGTTATCAAAATTTGGGCGCGCACGATGTCGATGCCCGTCACCTCTTCGGTGACGGTGTGCTCTACCTGAATTCTCGGGTTCACCTCGATGAAATAGAACTCGCCGTCGTCCATATCCATCAGGAACTCGACGGTGCCGGCACATTCGTAATGCACATGTTCGCAGATCTTCTTGCCCAGGCCACACAGCTTTTCCCGTTGCGCAGCAGACAGATAGGGGGCGGGGGCGCGTTCGACCACCTTCTGGTTGCGCCGCTGCACGGAACAGTCACGCTCCCATAGGTGATAGATCGCGCCGTGCTGGTCGCCCAGGATCTGCACCTCGACGTGGCGGGCGCGCAGGATCATCTTTTCCAGATACCCCTCGCCGTTGCCAAAGGCGGCCTCGGCTTCGCGACGGCCTTCGCGCACCTTTTCTTCCAGGTCATCGGGGCCATCGATCGGCCGCATTCCGCGCCCGCCCCCGCCCCAGGACGCCTTGAGCATCAGCGGATACCCCACCTCGGCCGCCTGTGTGCGGATCAGATCCATATCCTCGCCCAAAACCTCGGTCGCCGGAATCACCGGCACACCCGCCTCGATGGCGACGCGCCGGGCACTGGCCTTGTCGCCCAGCTTGCGCATCGTATCGGCCCTGGGGCCGATGAAGGCGATGCCGTTGGCCACGCAGGCATCGACGAAATCGGGGTTTTCCGATAACAGCCCATAGCCCGGGTGGATGGCATCGGCGCCCGCCATCTTGGCGACGCGGATGATCTCGTCGATCGACAGATAGGCGGCCACGGGGCCCAGACCTTCGCCGATGCGGTATGCCTCGTCGGCCTTGAACCGGTGCAGGGACAGCTTGTCTTCTTCGGCATAGACGGCCACGGTGCGCTTGCCCAATTCGTTGGCGGCACGCATCACCCGGATGGCAATTTCGCCCCGGTTGGCAATCAGAATCTTCTTGAAGTCGGCCATGGCGCTGTGTCTCCTGCACTTTTGCAGGCGCAGCATAGCCAGATGACGGGACTGTGAAAGCGGTTTTTTGGCTTTCAATGTCGCGGGTCAGATGCGGCCGTTCAGCCTGGCCAGCCCCAGTTGCCCCATGTCGGCGACCAGCCCGGCGCGCAACACATGCACCACATGATCCACCCCCGCCGCGCCAAAGGCGGCCAGCCCCCAATGCGGCGCGCGGCCCAGCATGACAAAATCGGCCCCCCGCGAAATCAGCCGCAGCACATCGGTGCCCGTGCGCACCGCGCCATCCGCGATCAGCGGATAATCGGCCCCCACCGCCGCCCGGATTGCGGGCAGAATATCCACCGGCGCCGGGCCTGCATCGAACTGTCGCCCGCCGTGGGCCGATACCCAGACGGCATCGGCCACCTTTGCAATGCGCGCCGCATCCTCGGGGTGCGACACGCCCTTCACCACCAGCGGCCCCTCCCATTCACGGCGCAGCGTATCGAGATAGGCCCAGTCGGGCGCGGTACGCAGTTGATAGCCGATATGTTCCGTGCCGCTGCGCGCGGTTTTCGTGTCGCCGTATTTTTCAAGCGTTTTCAACGTGGGAATGCCGTGGCGCGCGGTGGCCAGCGCCCAGGCCGGGGCCAGCGCCACCTGTGCCAGAACACGCGGCGTCAGGCGCATCGGATTGGTCACACCCGCCCGGTGCAGTCTTTCGCGGCGGCTGGGCACCGGCACATCGGCGGTCAGGATCAGGGTGTGGAACCCGGCATCCCGCGCCCGTTTCAGCATGTCGCGGCGGATCTCCTGCTGGCCGGGGGCGTAAAGCTGGAACCAGCCCTGATCGCCGATATGGTGCGCCAGATCCTCGGGCGTCTGGGCGGCGACTGTGGACAGGCCGTAAGGGATGGAATGGGCGGCGGCGCTGCGCGCCAGAATGCCTTCGGCGTCGGGCCAGACCAGCCCCGACATGCCCACAGGTGCAAACCCGAACGGCAGGGGATAAGTGCGCCCCATCATGTTGACCGACAGATCGGGCTTGGGTGCGCCCGACAGGGCACGGGGGGTCAGCGTCACCGCGTCCAGCGCGGCAATGGCGCGCGCCACGGCGCGTTCATCGCCCGTGCCGCTGTCCAGATATTCCCAGACGAACCGGGGCAGGCGGCGGCGGGCGCGATCGCGCAGGTCAAGCAGGGAGGGAAAGTGATGATCGAGGTCCATGACGCGTGTCCTTTTCTGCCCTCCATCTAGCGGCGCGGGCGGCAGATCGGCAAGAGGCGGCATAGTGCCGGAACAATAGGCGAACAATCCTTTTCCTTGCCGGAACACTATACTATAGTCTGCGACATGAGCAGTTTTGACGATTCCGATGCATTCGAGGCGGCGGTGCCCCTAAGCCAGCGCGCCATGGCGGCGCGGCCCGTTCCCTATCTCGACGATCTGAACCCGGCGCAACGTCTGGCGGTGGAAACGCTGGATGGGCCGGTGCTGATGTTGGCGGGCGCAGGCACGGGCAAGACCAAGGCCCTGACCGCGCGCATCGCCCACCTGATGATGACCGGACGCGCCCGCCCGAACGAGGTGTTGGCGGTGACGTTCACCAACAAGGCCGCGCGCGAGATGAAGGACAGGGTGGGCCGGTTGCTGGGCCAGACGGTGGAAGGTATGCCATGGCTGGGCACGTTCCACGCGATCTGTGTGAAACTGCTGCGCCGCCACGCCGAACTGGTCGGGTTGAAGTCGAATTTTACGATCCTCGACACCGATGACCAGATCCGCCTGTTGAAACAGCTGATCGTCGCGGAAAACATTGATGAAAAACGCTGGCCTGCGCGGCAGTTGGCCGGGATCATCGACAACTGGAAAAATCGCGCATGGACACCCGGCAAGGTGCCTGTGGCCGAGGCGGGAGCGTTCAACAATCGCGGCACCGAGTTGTACGACTATTACCAACAGCGCCTGAAAACCCTGAATGCCACCGATTTCGGTGATTTGTTGTTGCATGTCGTGACGATTTTCCAGGATCATCCCGACGTGCTGGAGCAATACCAGCGCTGGTTCAAATACATCCTTGTGGATGAATATCAGGACACCAACGTGGCCCAGTATCTGTGGTTGCGGCTGTTGGCGCAGGGCCACAAGAACATCTGTTGCGTGGGTGATGACGATCAGTCGATCTATGGCTGGCGCGGCGCCGAGGTGGGCAATATCCTGCGGTTTGAAAAGGATTTTCCCGGTGCCCATGTGGTACGGCTGGAACAGAATTACCGATCCACTCCGCATATTCTGGCCGCTGCATCGGGGGTGATCGACGCCAATACCGGGCGGCTGGGCAAAACGCTGTGGACCGCCGAGGAAACCGGCGAAAAGGTGCGCCTGATCGGCCATTGGGATGGCGAGGAAGAGGCGCGCTGGATCGGCGAAGACATCGAGGCATTGCAACGCGGCACCCGCGGCCTTGATCCCGTGGGGCTGGACGACATGGCGATTCTGGTGCGCGCCAGCCATCAGATGCGCGCGTTCGAGGACCGTTTCCTGACCATCGGCCTGCCTTACCGGGTGATTGGTGGCCCCCGGTTTTATGAACGCCTGGAAATTCGCGATGCCATGGCCTATTTCCGGCTGGCCGTATCGCCCGATGACGATCTGGCGTTCGAGCGGATCGTGAACACCCCGAAACGCGGTCTGGGCGACAAGGCGCAGCAGAACATTCAGGTGACGGCGCGCGCGCATGGCGTATCCTTGGCCGATGGTGCGCGAATCTTGTTGGCCGACAAAGGCATCGGCGGCAAGGGCGCGGGCGAATTGCGCCATCTTGTCGATGGAATCGCCCGGTGGCACAGTGCAACCTTGCCGGTGCGCACCGTCGATGATGACGCGGTGGTCGAAATGGAAACCCTGTCAAAGCCGCCGATCAGTCACATCGAACTGGCCGAGCAGATATTGGAAGAATCGGGTTATGTCGCCCATTGGCAGAACGACAAGACGCCCGAGGCCCCCGGCCGGCTGGAAAACCTGAAAGAGCTGGTGAAGGCGTTGGAACAGTTTGAAAACCTGCAAGGGTTTCTGGAACATGTTTCGCTGATCATGGACAACGGCACCGAACAGGGCGGCGAAAAGGTGTCTGTGATGACGCTGCATGCGGCCAAGGGGCTGGAATTTCCGGTGGTGTTTCTGCCCGGTTGGGAAGACGGGCTGTTTCCAAGTCAGCGCAGCATGGACGAATCGGGGCTGAAAGGGTTGGAAGAAGAACGCCGGCTTGCCTATGTCGGCATCACCCGCGCCGAACGCTTGGCGACGATCAGCTTTGCCGCCAACCGCCGGGTGTATGGCCAGTGGCAATCGGCGTTGCCGTCACGGTTCATCGACGAACTGCCCGCCGCCCATGTGGAGGTGCTGACGCCGCCGGGGCTGTATGGCGGCAGCTATGGCGCGGCAGGCATGGCAGCGCAGGCATCGCCCAGCATCGCTATGGGTGCCCAATCGGGATTGCATCAGAGGGTGTCTGATGCCGATGTCTATAATTCGCCCGGCTGGAAAAGGTTGCAGGCCCGCAGCGCCCAACGCCCGATGGGCCAGCCGCGTGAAAGCCGCAACATGGTGATTGACGCCACGGCGGTTTCATCCCGCACGCCGGGCGACCGGGTGTTCCATACCAAGTTCGGCTATGGCACGGTCATGGGAATTGAGGGCGACAAGCTGGACATCGAATTCGACAAGGCGGGCGCCAAAAAGGTGGTGGCGCGGTTCGTCGTCGATGCAGACAGCGCAGGTGACGTTCCGTTCTGAAAGAATTGCCGGTGTTGGCAGTTGCTTTACTGTTGTCGCATAACACTCGACCTGTCCCAGAATGGTACGAAAGAGTTTCAGAATGAATGTGTTGATCGTCGAGCCTGACGGCACGGTGCAGGCACGTCGCCTTGCCGCGTTTGCCGCGTCGGGGCATTGTGTCACTGCGGTATGCGAAGGGGAAAGGGCGCTGGCGTTGCTGCGGCGCCGGCCCTTCGATGTGATGTTGGTTGATCCCTTTGGGGACGATGCCACGGACATGTCGCTGTTGGCGGCGACCCGGATCACAGCGCCCATGTGTCGGATCGTGCTGTTGACGGCGACATCGCTGTTCGTTTCGGGCGAGTTGTTTACGATCATGCCGCCCTCGATCGAAATCTTGCGCGCGCCGATCACGGATCGTGATCTGATCATCCATTGCGAAGAACCGCGCCGCCGGTTGAGCGCGTGAAAACGGCGGCCCTTCGGGAGGGAGGGACCGCCGTTACAAACACGCACATCCGCAAGGGAGGAGACAGATGCGCGATTTCAATTGGGGCCGAGGCCCCGAATGGGTGCGGTGACACCCGGGAGGAGGTGGGTGCCACCGCATTCATCACACAGACCCAAACGGGAGGAGGGGGCCCGGCGATTTCTGGGTGCGGGGGCCATGTGGCCCGAGACCCGGTTGTAAAAAATGCGGCGACATTCGGGAGGAGGTGAATGCCGCCGCAAGAAACAGATGACCTCGGGAGGAGGTGAGGCCCTCTGATCTCGGGGTGCCGTCAGCCGCCGTAGGCGGCCTCGGACGCAATGCTGTTGATCATCGAGCGGTTGATGCCCAGATCGGCCAATTCGCGGTCGGTCAGAGCCGACAGTTCGCTCAGCGTGCGGCGAAAGGTGCGATATTGATCCATCCGGATTTTTGCGGCGCTCACAAAGGCCGACAGGCGGCCCGGAATGTCAGTGCGGGCGGTGCCGCGGGTGTTTGTCATAAAAGCCATGTCTCTACCTCTTCGGATGCTGGCGTTGTGTCGCCGTGTCCTGTTGAGACTGAAAATAGGCAATTGCTGCGACTGCGCAATCCCGGAAAGCTTCAATGCTGCTATGCAGCAAATGCATATGTATTGTTGACCTAAAGTCAGGCATTCGGCCCACTTTTAGGGCGCTTCGCAAAGTCGTCTTGCCGCCGGATGGCAAAAGTGCCAGCGTTCCGGGGTGCAATCTGGAGACACCCGATGACCCCTACCCGCGATGCGATCCTTTCAGCCCTGTCCCGTCTTGCGCTGCCCGGCGGTGGAACGCTGGTCTCGGCCGACATGGTGCGCGCTCTTGTCATTGAAGGCGGCTCCGTTCGGTTCGTGATCGAGGCGCCCAGCCCGGAAGTGGCCCAGAAGATGGGTGCGATCCGCGATGCGGCCGAGCGGCTGGTGTCAGAAATAACCGGGGTCACTTCGGTTTCGGTGGTGTTGACGGCGCACCAGACCGCAAAGGCGCCGCCCAATTTGAAACTGGGGCGCCATCCCACGCCATCGAAGGGGGGCGTCGAAAAATTGCCGGGCATAGGTCATATCCTTGCAATCGGATCGGGCAAGGGGGGCGTCGGCAAATCCACCGTTTCCTCGAACCTTGCGGTTGCGCTGGCCCGACAGGGGCGGCGGGTGGGCCTGTTGGACGCCGATATATACGGCCCGTCGCAACCCCGGATGATGGGGGTCAGCGCGCGCCCGGCCTCGCCCGACGGCAAGACAATCATCCCGCTGACCGCGCATGGTGTGACGGTGATGTCGATCGGGCTGATGCTGGACCCGGCCAAGGCGGTGGTCTGGCGCGGGCCGATGCTGATGGGCGCGCTGCAACAAATGCTGGGGCAGGTGGCTTGGGGCGATCTGGACGTGCTGATCATCGACCTGCCGCCCGGCACGGGCGATGTACAGCTGACGCTGTGTACCCGCTATGACGTGACCGGTGCCATTGTCGTATCGACGCCCCAGGATGTGGCGCTGTTGGATGCGCGCAAGGCGATCGACATGTTTGCAACGCTGAAAACCCCAATTCTGGGCCTGATCGAAAACATGTCGGTGTTCGTTTGCCCGCATTGTGGGGGAGAATCCCATATCTTCGGTCACGGTGGCGTGCGCACCGAGGCGCAGGCGCTGGGCCTGCCGTTTCTGGGCGAACTGCCTCTGACACTGGATGTGCGTCTTGCGGGCGATGCCGGCACGCCGGTTGCTTTGGGCGATGGCCCGGCGGCTGCGGCCTATGCACGGCTGGCGGCGGACCTGGTGGCGCAAGGCGTCGCCTGACACGATTTGGGAATTCATGGGATTGGGCTGTGACACGCAACCCATTTTGGGAATTCATGGGATGAGGTGGCTCGGCCCGCCCGTCTGACCTGGCCTTTCTATGGGATCTCGAATCACAGCCCCGTGATTCGCCCGTGACAAGAACCGATTCTTAGGAATTATCACCTGATCGGCCAAACCTGCGCCGCCAAACCGGACAGACCACGAAAAAACGGCCTGTTTCTTGGCTGGGCATGTAAATCTATATATTGTGTTTAGATCGCTGTATTTCGGCGATATTGGGTGAGGATTACCATAAGACGACCAGACTTTGTTGTCTCGTGGCCACAGTATGCACCAGCATCGTTGGCTGTTATGCCAATTTCCCATTGCTTCCCACGCATTCCCAAGCTATCCCTAATCACATCGAAGAGCAGACGGAACGAGGCGCAAAGACGTTAAATCCGCCAATGATAATAGAGGCATAGCTTCATACAGGCACACTTTCTTCTTCGACATACAGCCCGGTCAACGGGCAAACGAGATCCGGCGCGCGGGCGAGCAGACATCCCCCCAGGTGGCGCGCGCAGTCGGACAAACCCCGGAAACGGGAAGATGGCGGCGGACCGTGCAGTGGCAGCAGTACGGTTCGCCGTTATCCGTTTCAGGGGCAATCATACACCCAGACCGGGTGGGGACAAAGAAGGAAGCGGCACGTGTTTGGAGTGTTCATCGGCGAACACGAAAACAAGATCGACAACAAGTTCCGCTTGTCGATTCCGGCCGATTTCCGCCGTCTGCTGGAAGAGGGCGACCCGAAATGGGAACCCGGCAAAAACCCGACAATGGCAATCGTTTACGGCGACGAGCGGCGCAATTTCCTTGAGGTGTTCACGGTCAGCGACCTGTTGAAGGTATTGCGGACGGTCACCAGGATGCCCCGCGGATCGGCCCGGCGGGCAGCATTGCAAAAGCTTTATGCCACCCAGGTGCAAACCGCCACCCTGGACGAAACCGGACGCATCGTGCTGTCGGCCAAGCTGCGCGAAAAGCTGGGCATTGATGGTCTGGCGGCAATCATCGGCGCCGGTGAAACCTTCCAGATCTGGAAGCCCGAAACCTATGCCGAAAACGACGCCCTGCTGCTGCGCGAGGATGAGGATTTCGATCCCACGCTCGACCCCTCGGTGTATCTGCCGGGCGATGAGGGCTGACCCGATGGTCGCCACGCCCCAATCGCCCCCCCATGTTCCCGTGCTGCTGCGCCCCTTGTTGGCGGCGGTGGCGCCGGTGGCGGGGCTGTGGCTGGACGGTACGTTCGGCGCAGGGGGCTATGCCCGCGGGCTGCTGGACGCGGGGGCCGACCGGGTGATCGGGGTTGATCGTGATCCGATGGTGTTTGCCATGGCCGCAGATTGGGCGGGCACATTCGGCGACAGGCTGCGCCTGGTGCAGGGCACATTTTCCGATATGGATGTTTTGGCCGGTGAACCGCTGGATGGTGTCGTGTTGGACCTTGGCGTCAGCTCGATGCAACTGGACCTGGCCGAGCGGGGGTTTTCCTTTCAAAAGGACGGCCCGTTGGATATGCGCATGGGCGACACCGGGCCCCGCGCCGCCGACCTGGTCAACACTGCCACCGAATCGCAACTGGCCGACATCCTGTTTCATTATGGCGAGGAACGCGCGGCGCGTCGCATTGCCCGCGCGATCGTGAAAATCCGTACCGAGGGCGCGATCGAAACCACCCGCCATCTGGCCCGCATCGTCGAGGGCTGTCTGCCCCGCGCCAAACCGGGGCAAAGCCACCCGGCGACGCGCAGTTTTCAGGCGATCCGAATCGCCGTGAACGATGAATTCGGCCAGCTCGTGGCGGGGCTGGAGGCCGCCGAGCGGGCGTTGAGACCCGGCGGCCAAATGGCCGTGGTCAGCTTTCACTCGCTGGAAGACCGGGTGGTGAAACGGTTCCTGACACTGCGCAGCGGCGGTGGTGGCAATTCCAACCGATATGCCCCGCAAGCCGTCACCGAAGCGCCGAGGTTCGACCGGTTGTCCAAGGGCATCGGCCCGGATGCCGAAGAACTGGCCGAAAACCCGCGTGCGCGTTCGGCCCGGTTGCGGGTCGCCCGGCGCACCGAAGCCCCGGCGGGTGCCGTCGACCGCGCCGCGCTGGGCCTGCCGAACTATGACCATTGGGGGGAAATCCGACAATGAAAAGCGTGCTTTACGTCCTGTCTGCCTTTGCGGTGATGGGCCTGGCATTCTGGGCCTATCACGAGAATTATCAAACCCAGCAGGCGCTGAAGGATGTTGAACAATTGCAGCGCGAGATCGGCGCGCGGCGCGAATCTCTGGCGGTGCTGCGGGCGGAATGGGCCTATCTCAACCGGCCTGAGCGGCTGAACGACCTTGTGAACATGAATTTCGAACGTCTGGGTCTGCTGCCGCTGACCCCCGAACAGTTCGGGCGGGTCGAACAGCTGTCCTATCCCGTCACCCATGACATCATTCCGGGCCTCGGTTCGGACTTCGACATCGACAATTCCGTCAGCGTGCAGGGAGACCAGCCATGATTCGCGCCCCCCTTCGGCCTTTGGCGCGTATTCTTCGGGCGCGCGAGGCGGGTGAAAACCCCGACGCCATCGAAGCCGAAAACCTGCGCCTGCGCCATGAAAACATGCGCGATGCGTCCCGCCTTCAGGCCGAGGGGCGGCTGTTGGTGCTGTCGGTGTTCTTCTTTTGCGCCTTTGCTCTGGTGGGCGCGCGCATGGGCCTTTTGGCCGCGTCCGAGGCGGAAGAACCCCGCGCCCAGGCCAGCGGCGCCGCCATCGTCGCCCAGCGGGCCGATATCACCGACCGCAACGGTCGGATACTGGCCACCAACATGTACACCTATTCGCTTTATGCCCAGGTGCCGGACATGGTGGACAAACCCAAGGCGGCCCGCGAACTGGCGCTGATTTTCCCGGATTTGAATGAACAAAAGCTGCTTGAAGATTTCACGGGAAAGCGCAAATTCCTGTGGATTCGCAGGGTCTTGAGCCCTGAGCAAAAGCAGGCGGTACATGACATCGGCGATCCCGGCCTGCTGTTTGGCCCGCGCGAGATGCGGCTGTATCCCAACGGCAAACTGGCGGCGCATATTCTGGGCGGTGCCACGTTCGGGCGCGAAGGCGTGCATTCGGCCGAGGTGATCGGCGTGGCGGGGGTGGAAAAAGCGTTTGACGATTTTCTGCGTGATCCGGCCAATGGCGGCAAGCCGTTGCAGTTGTCGATTGACCTGACGGTGCAATCGGCCCTGCGGCAGGTGTTGTATGGTGGCATGAAGTTGATGAATGCAAAAGGTGCGGCGGCGGTTTTGATGAACATCCACACCGGCGAAATCATCTCGATGGTGTCGCTGCCCGATTTTGACCCGAACGACCGACCCACCCCGGCGCTGACCGGTGATCCCGCCGACAGCCCGCTGTTCAATCGCGCTGTGCAGGGGGTGTACGAGCTGGGCTCGACCTTCAAGATATTCGCCATCGCCCAATCAATGGAGCTGGGCCTGAACGGGCCTGATACGATGGTCGATGCCAATGCACCGATGAAATGGGGCAAGTTCACGATTCGCGAATTCGAGAACAAGAATTACGGCCCGAAACTGTCGGTGACCGATGTGATCGTGAAATCCAGCAACGTCGGTACGGCCCGCATTGCGATGGAAATCGGCGCCCAGCGACAAAAGGAATTCCTGCGCACCCTTGGTTTTCTTGAGGCAACGCCAGTTGAAATGGTCGAAGCGCCGGGTGCCAGGCCGATCTTTCCGTCCAACTGGAGCGAGATCACCACGATCACCGCCTCTTATGGCCATGGCATCGCCGCCTCGCCGCTGCACCTTGCGGCGGGTTATTCTTCACTGTTGAACGGCGGAACCCTGGTCACGCCGACGCTGTTGAAGCGGGAAAATGTGGCGCCCGGTCCGCGTATCGTCAGCAAACAGGTCTCGGCCGCTGCGCGCGACATGCTGCGCCAGGTGGTGGTGCGGGGCACCGCCAGCTTTGGCGCGGTGCCGGGGTATGAGGTGGGCGGCAAGACCGGCACTGCGAACAAGCCAAAGCCGAACGGCGGCTATTACGACAACAAGAACATCAACACCTTCGCAGCCGTTTTTCCGACCTCGGAACCGGAATACACCCTGATCGTGACAATGGACGAGGCATCGGACAATTCCTCAAGCAAACCGCGCCGCACGGCCGGTTGGACGGCCGTTCCAGTAGCCGCCGAGGTGATCCGCCGCACCGCCCCGCTGTTGGGGTTGAGACCGATCATTGAAAAGGTCGGCCTTCCCGAGGTAACACTCACCTCGAACTGAGGCAGGGGCGAACATGGGCAAAACGGCATCGCTGGCGGATCTGGGTCTGACAGCGCAACTGGGGCGCGAAGCGGCGGTTACCGGCCTGGCGGTTGACAGCCGGGTGGTGCGCGACGGCGCACTTTTCGCGGCACTGCCCGGAACGCGGATGCATGGTGGCGAATTTATCCAATACGCCCTCAGGATGGGCGCCAGCGCCATTCTGACCGACCGCGAGGGGGCACGCATTGCCGCCGTCGAACTGGCCGCCTCCGACGCTGCGCTGGTGCTGGCCGAGGATCCGCGCCAAACGCTGGCCTATGCCGCCGCGCTGTGGTTCGAACATCAGCCCGGGGTGATCGTCGCCACCACAGGCACCAATGGCAAAACCTCGGTGGCCACGTTCACCCGACAGATCTGGGCCGCGCTGGGCCACGCCGCGGTAAACCTGGGCACCACCGGGGTGGAAGGGGCCGTTGAGGCGCCGCTGAAACACACCACGCCTGAACCGATTACCCTGCACGCCCTGCTGGCCCGTCTGGCCGAAGCCGGCGTGACCCACGCCGCGATGGAGGCATCGTCGCACGGTCTGGCCCAGCGGCGGCTGGACGGGGTGCGCCTGACGGCGGCGGCCTTTACCAACTTCACCCAGGATCATCTGGATTACCACGCCACCTTCGACGATTATTTCGCCGCCAAGGCCGCTCTGTTCGGCCGGGTGCTGCCCGAAGATGCCATCGCCGTGATCAACATCGACGATCCGCGCGGCCCCGCCATGGCCGCGATTGCCGAGGCGCGGGGCCAGGATGTGTTGCGCGTCGGGCGGTCGGGCGATGCCGCACTGCGGATTCTGGACCAGCGGTTCGATACCACGGGTCAGATGTTGCGGTTTTCATTCAACGGTCAGGTGCGGCAGGTGCGGCTGAACCTGATCGGCGGCTTTCAGGCGGAAAACGTGCTGGCGGCGGCGGGTCTGGCCATTGCCTGCGGTGACGATGCGGCGCGGGTGTTCGCCACGCTGCCGCATCTGGTGACGGTGCCGGGCCGGATGCAACTGGCCGCGACGCGCGACAACGGCGCGGCGGTGTTCGTTGATTACGCCCACACCCCCGATGCGCTGGCCACGGCGCTGAGCAATCTGCGCCCGCATGTGATGGGCCGTCTGGTGGTGGTTTACGGTGCCGGGGGTGATCGCGACAGGGGTAAGCGTCCGCTGATGGGCGCAGCAGCGGCGGAAAACGCAGATGTTCGAATAGTGACAGACGACAACCCCAGATCAGAGGATCCGGCGATGATAAGGTTGGAAATCCTCAAGTCCGATTCCGAGGCAACCGAATGTGGTGACCGGGCCGAGGCAATATTGCGGGGTGTCGATGCCCTGGAACCGGGCGATGCCCTGCTGATCGCCGGCAAAGGCCATGAAAAGGGCCAGACCATCGGCGATGCGGTCTATCCGTTCGACGATGTGGAACAGGCCAGCGTTGCCGTTGCCGCACTCGACGGGCGGGTCGCATGAGCGCCCCGGTGCTGTGGACATCGGCCATGGCGGTCGAGGCGACATGGGGCCTGTCGCTGACCCGCTGGTCGGCCACGGGCGTGTCGATCGACACCCGTACCCTGCAAAAGGGCGATCTGTTCGTGGCGCTGAAGGATCTGCGCGACGGGCACGAGTATGTGTCACAGGCGCTGGCCAAGGGTGCCGCCGCCTGCCTTGTGTCGCGCGTCCCCGAGGATGTGGATGAAACCGCGCCGTTGCTGGTGGTCGACGATGTGCTGACCGCCCTCGTCGCGATGGGCCGCTATGCCCGTGCGCACACCCGCGCCAAAGTGATTGCCGTGACCGGATCGGTGGGCAAGACATCGGCCAAGGAAATGCTGCGCACAGTGCTGTCGGGGCAGGGAACCTGCCATGCCGCCGAGGCCAGTTACAACAACCACTGGGGCGTGCCGCTGACCCTGGCGCGGATGCCGGCGGATGTGGATTTCGCGGTGATCGAAATCGGCATGAACCACCCCGGCGAAATCGAACCTCTGGCGCGCATGGCTGCGCCTGATGTCGCCATCATCACCACCGTCGCCGCCGCACACCTTGAGGCGTTCGAGAACATCGACGGGATCGCACGGGAAAAGGCCAGTATCTTCAAGGGGCTGGTGTCGGGGGGCATTGCGGTGCTGAACACCGATCTGGCGACATCGCAGATCCTGATCGACGGGGCTGCGGCTGTTGGCGTGCGCATCGTTGGGTTCGGGCGGGCCGAGACCGCCGATTGGCGGCTGAGCGACGTGGCGGTGGGCGATGCGGCAACCGTGGTGCAGGCCCGCCACGGCGCCCAGCCGCTGTTGTTCAAGGTCGCCAGCCAGGGCAGCCACTTCGCCATGAACGCCCTCGCGGTCATCGCAGCGGCCGAGGCGGTGGGGTGTGACCCGGCGCTCCTGGCCTGTGACATTGCCCGCTGGGTGCCCCCCCCGGGCCGCGGCACCCGCGAGCGGATTCAGCTTGATTCGCTGGACGCCGCCCTGTCGATCGAACTGATCGACGATGCGTTCAATGCCAACCCCGCCTCGATGGCCGCCGCGCTTGAGGTGCTGGCCGCCAGCCAGCCCACCCAGGGTGTCGGGCGCATCGCCAAAGGGCGGCGCATCGCGGTCTTGGGTGACATGCTGGAACTGGGCGCGGATGAGGCCGCGCTGCACCGCGCCATCGCCGATCTGCCCGCGTTGCACAGCGCCGACGTCATCCACTGTGTCGGCCCCCGGATGCGGGCGCTGTACGACATCCTGCCAGAAGAAAAACGCGGCCACTGGACACCCGAGGCGGCGGCGCTGGTGCCAAAAGTGCACACTCTGGTAGATGCCGGCGACATCGTTCTGGTCAAGGGCAGCAAGGGCATCAAGCTGAGCGCAGTGGTTGACGCGATCCGCAAATTGGGCCATCGCGCCGCAACGCCGGGCGATGCCCCGGCACGGGAAGGTGCGACGCGCACCAACAAAGGGGCCGTCTAGTGCTGTATTGGTTGACCGAACTTTCGGACGGTGGTGATGTCTTCAACCTGTTCCGCTATATCACCTTCCGCGCCGGGGCTGCATTCTTTACCGCGCTTGTGTTCGGCTTTATCTTCGGCCGCCCGTTGATCAACTTTCTGCGCCGCCATCAGCGCAACGGCCAACCTATCCGCGAAGATGGCCCGCAAAGCCACATTCTGACCAAGGCGGGAACCCCCACCATGGGCGGCCTTCTGATACTGTCGGCGCTGACATTGTCGACGCTGCTTTGGGCGCGGCTGGACAACCCCTATGTCTGGATGGTGCTTCTGGTTACAGTCGGGTTCGGCCTGATCGGGTTTGCCGACGATTATGCGAAGGTGACCAAAAACACCAACGCGGGTTTGTCGGGCAAGTCGCGCCTTGCCATCGGGTTTGCCATCGCCGCGGTCGCCGCGGTCTGGGCGGCCTGGCATCACCCGCCCGACCTCAGCTATAATCTCGCCTTTCCTGTGTTCAAGAACGTGCTGCTGCACTTGGGCTGGTTTTTCATTCCCTTTGCGATGTTCGTGATTGTCGGCGCCGCCAACGCGGTGAACCTGACCGATGGTCTGGACGGGCTGGCGATCATGCCGGTGATGATTGCGGCCGGAACGCTGGGGGTGATCGCCTATGCCGTGGGGCGGGTCGATTTCACCGATTATCTCGAGGTGCATTATGTGCCGGGCACGGGTGAGCTGCTGATCTTCACCGCCGGGCTGATCGGCGGGGGCCTCGGATTCTTGTGGTACAATGCGCCGCCCGCCGCCGTGTTCATGGGCGACACCGGGTCGCTGGCCCTTGGCGGTGCGCTGGGCGCCATTGCCGTGGCGATAAAACATGAACTGGTTCTGGGCATTGTCGGCGGGCTGTTCGTGGTCGAAGCGATGAGCGTGATCATCCAGGTGTTGTATTTCAAACGCACGGGCAGGCGGGTGTTCCTGATGGCCCCGATCCACCACCACTTTGAGAAACGCGGCTGGGCCGAACCGCAGATCGTGATCCGGTTCTGGATCATCTCGCTGATCCTGGCGCTGATCGGGCTGGCAACGCTGAAACTGCGATGAGCTTCCGGCCCCCCTTTCTGATGTCGCGCCCCTGCGCTAAACGCGGAACAAGGGCAGCAGGGGGCAGGCGATGATTCCGGTACTTGGATATGAAAATGCGCGGGTCGCCGTACTGGGCCTTGGCCGTTCGGGCCTGGCCACGGCGCGTGCGTTGCAGGCCGGGGGGGCCAAGCCCCTGTGCTGGGACGACAGCCCCGAGGCCCGCGACAAGGCCGCCGAACAGGGCCTGGCGCTGTACGATCTGACCCGCGCCGATGCTTGGGATGACGTGGCCGCCCTGATCGTGTCACCTGGCATCCCGCACCTCTACCCCGCGCCGAACAAGCTGATCGCGCGGGCGATGGAGGCGGGGGTGCCGGTCGATAACGACATCGGCCTGTTCTTCCGCAGCCTCGCCCTGAACACCTGGGACCAGCTGGAAAGCCCCCCGCGCGTCGTCGCCGTGACCGGCAGCAACGGCAAATCCACGACTTCCGCGCTGATCCACCATATCCTGACGGTCTCGGGCAAGCCCAGCCAACTGGCCGGCAACATCGGGCGCGGTGTGCTGGACATCGACCCGCCGGGCGAAGCGTCGGTGATCGTGCTGGAACTGTCCAGCTATCAAACAGATCTGGCCCGCGCCCTGACCCCCGACATTGCCGTGTTCACCAACCTGTCGCCCGATCATCTGGACCGGCACGGTGGCATCGGCGGCTATTTCGCGGCCAAGCGGCGGCTGTTCGCCGAAGGCGGCCCCGACCGCGCGGTGATCGGGGTGGATGAACCCGAGGGTGTTTACCTTGCCAACCAGCTTGTCGAACATGCCAGCGATGACCGTCTGATCCGAATCTCGGTTGACCGCAAATTGACCGGCCCGGGCTGGTCCGTGCAGGCCCGCAAGGGGCACCTGTCGGAATGGCGCAAGGGGCGCCAGATGGGCACGATCGACCTGCGCGCCATCGTCGGCCTGCCGGGCAGCCACAACCACCAGAACGCCTGCGCCGCCTATGCTGTGGCGCGCACCCTGGGCCTGCCCCCCCGCACCATCGAGGACGCACTGCACAGCTTTGCCGGCCTGCCCCACCGCAGCCAGATGGTGGGCGAAAAGGCGGGGGTGCGCTTCGTCAACGACAGCAAGGCAACGAACGTGGACAGCGCCGAAAAGGCGCTGCTGGCGTTCAAATCCATCCGCTGGATCGCCGGGGGCCTGGGCAAGGATGGCGGCATCGCATCGCTTTCCCCGCACCTCGGTGAGGTGAAAAAAGCGTATCTCATCGGCCACTCGGCCCGTGATTTCGCCTTGCAACTGGGCGACACACCCCATGAAATCTGTGATACGATGGCAAATGCCGTGGCTCGCGCGGCCGCCGAGGCCGAACCGGGCGACACAGTTCTGCTGGCCCCCGCCGCCGCCAGTTTCGACCAATATCCGAATTTCGAAAAACGCGGCGAGGATTTCGTGGCCCAGGTCGCGCGTCTGCTCGACACGCGCGCCTGAGTGTCCGATTTAAGATGGAATGAATGATTTTGGGCCTCGCGATGAGCCGCTTCACGCGCTTGATGTGGGCTATCAGGATCGAGGCGTCTGCGCTCGCGATTGACTTTGCCAATACACAGTCAGACGGTGGTCACGCCCGAGCCACGCGAAGGTACGTTCGACGTTTCATCCTCTGCCCGGCAGTGGTTTGCCTGCAAACCACGAGAGGGGGCGCAGCGCCTGAAAGCTCGTGGCGGTATCGGATCGCTTGATGATTTTCAGCGTCCAGCGACCGAGGCTGACGAGGGCACCGCGCAGCTTTGGCCCGGCATAGCCCGCCCATTGGCTGGCAGGCGATTGCGCAGCAATCTGCCGACAGGTGGCGAATATGTGGCGCATCAGAGCGGCTTCGCGACGAAGCTTCGCAAAGAGCCGAGGAGCGCTGTCACGATCCTGAATATTGGCGATCCCTCGAAGGCGCCCCTGTCCATCAAGCTCAGGCGCGCGGTGTGGGACGATAAGTTCTTGCGCCAAGTTCTCAACACCATATCAGCAACTTAGGCCAAAAGCGATTGCCCTGCCAAACCCCTTTTGCCCCGGAAATTCATGGTATTCTTCCCTTGGCCAAGACGACAACCGCTTTTCGCGTCTACTTGCGGCCATGACCGGTTTCATCGGTGACGGCGGCGCACATTTCACTCTTTTTCATTGTGGCGGGCCATTCTGGGCTGACGATTGAGCTCTTTCCAACCATCAGACAGGAGCTAAATGCCCTGCCTCAGGTATGACAT
>Ga0210015_1000160_pt1 | contig 68904 bp, 68 predicted proteins | sample CryGeymeta201522_FD_185471 | JGI IMG/M metagenome (GOLD analysis project Ga0210015, IMG submission 185471) | Groundwater microbial communities from Crystal Geyser aquifers in Utah, USA - Crystal Geyser metaG 2015-22 (SPAdes) (version 2) | ecosystem: Environmental > Aquatic > Deep subsurface >...
TCCTTCAAGGTTGCTGCTAATATAACCCCGAAGAACCCGCCTGCGATCCTCGCTGACTTTGGCGAGCCGTTCTGCGCGTGCGCCAGGTCGGATGAATTCGAATTTACAGAAACAATGTTGCACTAACCGCCACGCTCCAGCGCTCGTTGATGGCGTAGTCAATTTCCGCATTAACCAATTGGTTGATGGTGCGCCGATTCTCGATTTCCAGGCCTGTATTCGCCGGCGCCTCGGGCGCGACACGGTTTGAACCGGAACGCAGTTTGTTGGGGCGTGTATAGCTGTAGCGCAAATCGACGCGCAGGCCGCGTTCGTTAGACAGCCCTTGCGCGTCCCACTGCGTGTTGATCGGGCAGCTGGCCGTGCCGCAGGCCGCGTTAGCGCCGGCGCTGGCGCAGAACAGCGTGATAAATGCCAGTTTGATTTTCATTGACCCTTCTCTTTCGTGGTTAGGCAAAATAGCGGGTCGATGCTATCAAAGCTTTAATGCCCCCCCTGCGGCATAATGTCACACCTCGCTTCTGCCTTTCGCTTTCTGCACCACCCCATCTCCAGAGCCGCCGCAGTCGCGACAAATGCTTCTCGGCCTTCCGGCACAACAACTGGTTCGGGGCGGCGGTATTTGCGGGGGTGGTCGCCCACTATCTGGCAGGCACTTGATAAATCGCCATCCTTCCTCACGGTGTCCGCATCATATTGCGGTTAACGCACAGGGCGCAGGCCCCCAAAAGATGAATCATCTGCGCCCTGCGCGCCCCCCTCCCCAACACCGCCCCCGACGGGAGAGGGAGCAAACGAATCGCTACGCTAGATCTACGTTAACGACAGGCTCAATCCGCCGCCAGCATCTTTGCATGCAGCGCCAGTTCCTGTTTTATTTCGCGCAGTTTGTTTTTGACTACCTTTTCATTTTCACTGCCAAGGCGAAGCATGATCTTCTGGCCGATGGACAATGCCTCCAGCTCGGTGTCGGCAAACAGATAAAAATACTTTGGCTGATTCAACCTGATTGGCTCACCGATGGTTGGCGCAAACAGCAGATCGTCAACCGTTTCGATCAATTGGTCATTGAAATTGCGTCCCGGATAGCCGAGTTTCGCATAGGCTTGCTGAAACAGGGGGTACAGCCAAACATACAACCGAACCAGCTTTCTGGTGTCGACTGCCTTGGCCAGGTTCACATACGGCACATAGCTTTTCGCGTTGTCGGGACTCACGGTCAACTGGCCGGCAGCGTCGGAGACCAGAAATTTCCCCTGCGGCGACTTGAACGGCATCACTTTTGCGGGCACGCGCTGGCGCGGCAAATTATCGACGGTCACCACGATGTTTTGAATGATTTGTCCGGGACGCAACAGCGCCATCAATGTTTGGTTTACCCCCAAACCGGCCAGTTTTTCCAACACCAAGCCATCGCTCCCGGTTAGCGGCGGCAGAGGCAGTTGCGACACCGGCGGGGGCGGCGGCGATTTGGCCGCCGGGCTTTCGGCGGGCTGCACGATTGGTGCGGGCGGCACGGGCAAGGATGCAACGGCTACAGGCACACCGGCGGGTTCGGGTTGGCCGGAAGGCCAGAATAGATAAGCTGCCAGCCCGGCAACCAGAACCAGCAGCGCAACAACCGGGAACAGAATTTTATTTTTCACGCTGATCTCCCACACGTAGAAAGACGCGACTTGCGGGTCCAGTCTACGCTGAAAAATATCCCATTCCAAATGCGGCAGCAGCGCGAACGCAGGGTAAATATGCGCGAGAGAAGTAAAACACCCGGATGCAGTTACGCTTCCAAAAGACTTCCGAGCACCCGCGCGTTTTTTTTGGTTCCAACATCACGCGGCGATGAATCCGCCGCATGGGTCTTCATCGAAAAAACGCGTGAGAGTTGCAATATCCGTTGGAGCTGTTCACTCCTCCAACAGGCTGCGTAGCATCCACGCGTTTTTTTCATGCACTTCCATGCGCGCGGAAAGCAAATCAACAGTAGGCTGGTCGCCCGCCTTCTCGGCGATCGGCAGCACTTCGCGCGCGGTGCGCGCCACGGTCTCCTGACCTTCGACAAGTTGTTTGATCATCTCTTTCGCGCTCGGCACGCCGCTGCTCTCCTTGATGCTGGTAAGCGAGGCAAAGTCCTTGTAGCTGCCGGGCGCGGGATAACCCAGGGTGCGGATGCGCTCGGCAACCAGATCCACCGCGTTCCACGTTTCCGTGTACTGCGCCATGAACATCAGGTGCAGGGTCTGGAACATGGGGCCGGTGACGTTCCAGTGGAAATTGTGGGTCTTGAGATACAGGGTGTAGGTATCGGCCAGCATGCGGCCCAGACCATCGGCAATCTTCTTGCGGTCTTTTTCGCTGATGCCGATGTTGATAGCAGATAATTTGCTCATGGTTGCTCTCCTTGTCTCGTCAATAAAAAGATGATGCCATTACGCAGTGTTATAGCTTGGCAATGTTATCACCATAGGATTGCTGCGTTGCAGACTCAGTCCCCGTCCCGGTCTGCAAACAAGCCCGTTCCCTCGACACCCGTCAACCCTTCCAGGCCCAACCCAAGCAGCACAAGCGCCGTAAGGAATGTTTGCAGATAGGCATGGTGCGATAAAAAAGTTTGCATGATGAACCTCCTTTGCAAATCCGCGCCCGCCTATGTCCGGCGCGGAAAACCCGGCAACGATTATTCAAAGTGATCAGGCAAGATCGAAACGATCCAGATTCATCACTTTGGTCCATGCCGCGACGAAGTCATGGACAAATTTCTCCCGCGCATCCGCACCGGCATAGACTTCAGCCAAAGCCCGCAGTTGGGAATTCGAGCCGAAGACCAAATCGATACGGGTGCCGGCCCACTTGACCTTGCCGGTCTTGCGGTCGCGCCCCTCAAACACCTCCCCGGCATCCGATACCGGCTGCCACGTCGTGCCCATGTCGAGCAGGTTGACGAAGAAGTCGTTGGAGAGCGCCCCGGGCTTTTTGGTGAACACACCGTGTTGCGACTGCCCGACGTTGGCGTTCATGGCGCGCATGCCGCCAACAAGCACGGCCATCTCTGGCGCATTGAGCGTCAGCAGTTGCGCGCGGTCTAGCAACAGTTCCTCCGCCGCGACGGTGTATTGCGCCTTCTGGTAATTGCGGAAGCCGTCGGCGATCGGTTCGAGCACGGCGAAGGACGCCACATCGGTCTGTTCCTGCGCGGCATCCATGCGGCCGGGCGTGAAGGGGACCGTCACGGCATGACCGGCCTTCTTCGCCGCCTCTTCGACGCCGGCGCAACCTGCGAGAACAATCAAGTCGGCCAGCGAGATTTGCTTGCCGCCGGATTGGGCGGCGTTGAACTCGCCCTGAATGCGCTCCAGCGTCTTGAGCACCTTGGCCAGTTGCGCCGGCTGGTTGGCCTCCCAGTCCTTTTGCGGCGCGAGGCGGATGCGCGCGCCGTTCGCACCGCCGCGCAGGTCGGAACCGCGGAAGGTCGAGGCCGAGGCCCATGCCGTCGCAACCAGTTCGGAGACGCCGAGGCCGGACGCCAGCACCTTGGCCTTGAGCGCCGCCACATCCTGGTCTTCGACCAGCGGGTGATCGACGGCGGGGACGGGGTCTTGCCAGAGCAGGTCTTCCTTCGGTACTTCGGCGCCAAGGTAGCGCGACTTAGGACCCATGTCGCGGTGGGTGAGCTTGAACCAGGCGCGGGCGAAGGCGTCGGCGAATTCGTCCGGATTCTGGTGGAAGCGGCGCGCGATTGTTGCGTAGGCCGGATCCATGCGCATCGCCATATCGGCATCGGTCATGATGATGGGCACTTTTTTCGACGCATCGTGCGCGGCCGGTGCGGTGTTGCTGTCGGTCGCCTGGTTGGGCGTCCACTGATGCGCGCCCGCCGGGCTCTTGGACAACACCCACTCGTTGCCGAACAGCATGTCGAGATAACTCATGTCCCACCGGGTCGGCGTCGGCGTCCACGAGCCTTCCAGACCGCTGCCGATCTGGTCGCCGCCCTTGCCGCTGGCATAACGACTCTTCCAACCCAGACCCTGCTCGGCGAGTCCGGCGGCCTCGGGGGCTGCGCCGACCAGCGCCGCATCCCCGGCACCGTGGCATTTACCGAAGGTGTGCCCGCCGCAGGTGAGCGCCACCGTTTCTTCGTCGTTCATCGCCATGCGCGCGAAGGTTTCGCGCACCAAACGGCCGGATTCGAGCGTATCGGGTTGGCCGCCGGGACCTTCTGGATTCACATAAATCAGCCCCATCTGCACGGCGGCGAGGGGGTTTTCCAACTCGCCCTCGGCGGTCATGCGGACTTTATCATCCAGCCATTTTTCTTCATTGCCCCAATAGACGTCGACTTCCGGCGCCCAGATGTCCTCGCGCCCGCCGGCGAAACCGAAGGTCTTGAAGCCCATCGATTCCATGGCAACGTTGCCCGCGAGAATAATGAGGTCGGCCCAGGAAATTTTGCGGCCGTACTTCTGTTTGACCGGCCACAGCAGGCGACGCGCCTTGTCGAGGTTGACGTTATCGGGCCAGCTGTTGAGCGGGGCGAAGCGCTGGTTGCCGTGGCCTGCACCGCCGCGGCCATCACCGGTGCGGTAGGTGCCGGCACTATGCCAGGCCATGCGAATGAAGAAGGGGCCGTAGTGGCCGTAGTCGGCCGGCCACCAGTCCTGCGAGTCGGTCATGAGCGCGGTCAGGTCCATTTTCACCGCCGCGAGGTCGAGTTTCTTGAATTCTTCGGCGTAGTTGAAATTCTCGTCCATCGGGTTGGACTCGGGGGTGTGCTGGTGCAGGATTTCGAGGTGCAGTTGGTTTGGCCACCAGTCGTGGTTCGACGTGCCGCTCCCGGCTTTGTGCACAAACGGGCATTGGCTCATGATGATCTCCTTGAATGGGTTGCGTGGTTCAAAGGCCACGGACGCAATGTAGGCTTCCAACATGGTTAAATCCAATTGATAGTTCAAACCTGCTTGATTTATTATGCAAATCACCAACCGCGTTATTCCGGCGCAGGCCGGAATAACGGCTTAAAGGAACGCACAATGACTCTCAACGAACTTCGCTACATCGTCGCCGTGGCACAGGAACGCAACTTTCGCCGCGCGGCGGAGAAATCCTTCATCAGCCAGCCCGCGCTGTCGCTGGCAATCCAGAAGCTGGAAGAGGAACTCGGGCTGAAAATCTTCGAGCGCGGCAAGAACGAGGTCACGCTCACGCCCGTCGGCAGCGCCATCGTGGAACAGGCGCAGCGCGTACTGGAGGAAGCAGAACGCATCCGCATCCTCGCCACACAGGGCAAGGACCAGCTCACAGCCCCCCTGCGCATCGGCATCATTCACAGTGTCGGCCCCTATCTGCTGCCCGATCTCATCCCGGTGCTGAAGAAAATCGCGCCGCAGATGCCGCTGGAAGTGGAAGAGAACATCACCACCAATCTGGACGCGCTGCTGCGCAGCGGCAAGCTGGATGTCATCATCATCGCGCTGCCTTTTGGCGACAGCAGCATCTCCACCCGCCCGCTGTATGACGAGCAGTTCGAGGTGGTGGTCAACAGCGAGCATGCCTGGGCGGCGCGGCGCAGCATCAGGCCGGCCGAGCTGCCCGCGCAAAAGGTATTGCTGCTGGATTCGGGACACTGTTTCAGCAATCAGGTGGAAGAGGCCTGCCCCGAACTGCATCGCAAGGGGGCGGAGATTCAGCACGGGACTTCGCTGGAAACCATCCGCAACATGGTCGCCTCCGGCCTGGGCATCACCGTGTTGCCCGCCTCGGCCAACAGTGCGCGTTATTGCAGCAAGCTGTTGCGCGTCATCCCGTTCACCAGGCCGATCCCGGCGCGGCGCATCGCGCTGGCCTGGCGCCAGAGTTTCCCCCGCATGCAGGCCATCGAAGCATTGACGCAAGCGGTCGCGCGCGCCAAGATCACCGGCGTCGCCCATCTGGAGTGAACATGAAAGATCAGCCTTATCGCCAGAACCCGCTGCTGCGCGTGAGCTACAGCTTCATCGCACCGATTTACGATTTCGTCATCGAGCGCCCGATGCGCGCGGCGCGCCGGGCATCGCTTGCCGCCTTGCCGGCCGACCGGCCCAGGCGCGTATTGATCAGCGGTGTCGGCACCGGACTGGACTTGCCCTGGCTGCCTGAACTGCATCGTTATACCGCGCTTGATTTCAATCCGGCGATGCTGGCACACGCCGTGCCGCGCGGCGAGAAACTGGATATGGATTTCATGCTGGGCGACAGCATGGCATTGCCGTTTGCCGACGCGCAGTTCGACTTTATCGTGCTGCATCTGATCACAGCCGTGGTGCCGGAACCACAACGCTGTCTGAGTGAGGCGGCGCGCGTGCTCAAACCCGGCGGCACCATCCTGCTGTTCGACAAATTCTTGCATCCCGGACAGAGTGCGCCGCTGCGGCGATTGCTTACGCCACTGACGCGCCGTCTGGCGACGCGCATGGATGTGGTGTTCGAGGAGGTGCTGTGCGCCGCACCGGAATTGCAAGTGGTGAGCGACACCCCGGCGCTGGGAGGCGGCTGGTTCCGCCACATCCGGCTGGTCAAGCTTGAAAACACCGGTTGATCACGCGGAGGCGCGGAGGTCGCGGAGAAAAACAGACCGGAAGAACGCGCCGGCGATGAGGGTTTTGACTTCGCGTCTCAGCGTAAAACGCACAGTTACAGGTTCTACAGTAAACGCATGGCAGCTTGTTCCAGCCCGCCCACCACCACGATCAGCACGATCTGGCAGAAGAGGAGCAACAGCAAAATGGAAAGATCGACCTGCCCCAGCGGCGGCACGATGCGGCGCACCGGCTGCACAAAAGGCCGGTTGACCGCCGCCAGCAAGGGGGCAATCGGTGTACGCGGATTGAACCAGGACAGGATCGCCTCAACCAGCAGGCTGGCGATCAGCAGGTAGAGGCTGAACTTGAGCAGTTTGACCGCCGTCCATGCCAGCAATCCGGTCAGCGGGAAATGGTCGTAGGCATAGCCCTGTAGCGCGAGGAAAGTCGCGAGATAGCCGAATTCCACAGCGAACGCCAGCAGCAGACTGGCGCTGTCCAGCCCCCATGCGGTCGGGATGAAGCGGCGCGCGCGCAACACGGCAAAATCGGTGATCGCCATCACGAACTCGCCCAGCGGGTTGCGCATCGGCACGCGCAGCCACACCGCATGAAATCGAAACAGCAGGACGGCAGCAAACGGTTGCAGCAGGGCGTCGATCAGGAACAGCAGCGCTTCGTTGAACATTAATCATCCTTGCCCAGTTCATCCCCCAGCTCTTTCGAGCGGGCCGCCGCCGCATGCGCGGCGTCGATGATGTGTTGCCGCACCCGGTTCGCTTCCATGCTCAACAAAGCGCGTTCGGTGGTGCCGTTCTTCGAGGTGACGCGGGCGCGCAGGGTGGAAACATCTTCCTGGCTGTCATCCGCCAGTTTGGCGGCGCCGATAAAGGTATCCAGCACCAGTTGCCGCGCCTGCAGATCGTCCAGGCCGAGTTCGCGCGCCGCCTGTTGCATCGCCTCGATGAAATAGAACACGTAAGCCGGACCGCTGCCGGAGATGGCGGTCACGCTGTCCAGTTGCGCTTCCTGCTCCACCCACAGGGTAGTGCCGACCGCCTCCAGAATGGATTCCGCCTGTTCGCGCCCCTGCTCCTGTACCTGCGGCAGCGCATACAGTCCAGTCACCCCATGCCGGATCAGCGCCGGCGTGTTCGGCATGGCGCGCACCAGATTCTGCGTGCCCAGCCAGCGTGCGATGTCCGGCGCCCGGATCCCGGCGGCAATCGAAATCACCAGTTGTCCCGTCAGCAAGTGAGCCAAGTCGGCACAGACCCCGCGCAACTGTTGCGGTTTCACCGCCAGCAACACGATCTCGCAATACGAGACAGCGTCGCTCATGTCGGTCGTCGCGCGCACCGCGAACTTCTGGTGGATTGCCGCACAACGCTTGTCATCCAGCTCGACCACGCGGATCTTGGAAGGCGCGTAGCCGCGCTTGACCATGCCGCCAACCAGCGCCTTGGCCATGTTGCCGCCGCCGATAAAACAAATATTCATTTCGCTTCTCCCTGATTGCGCGAACCGAAAATCGCCGTGCCGATGCGCACAAGGGTCGCGCCTTCCATGATTGCCGCCGGAAAATCATGCGACATACCCATCGACAAAGTGTCCAGCGGCAAGCCTTGCCGCTGCAAATCCTGCAGCAAGCCCCGCATCCGCGCGTACGGCCCGCGCTGCGCCGCCTTGTCATCCGCCGGCGCGGGAATCGCCATCAGGCCGCGCAAGCGGATGCGCGGCAACGCCGCCACCGCCCGCGCCAACGGCAACAATTCAGCCGGCGCCACCCCGCTCTTGCTCGCTTCCCCGCTCACATTCACCTGCAGGCAAAGATTCAGCGGCGGCAGCTGTGCGGGCCGTTGCGCGGCAAGGCGCTGCGCGACTTTGAGGCGATCCACGCTGTGCACCCAGGCGAAATTTTCCGCAATCGGACGCGTCTTGTTGCTTTGGACGGGGCCGATGAAATGCCATTCCAGCGGCAGATCGCGCAGGGCTTCGATCTTGCCCAACGCTTCCTGCAAATAATTCTCGCCGAACGCCCGCTGTCCCGCATGATAAGCCTCGCGCACCGCTTGCGCGCCAAAAGTCTTGCTGACCGCCAGCAGCTGCAACGTCTCCACGCCGCGCCCGGCCTCCGCGGCGGCCCCCGCTAGCGCCTTTTTCACGGCTTGCAAGTTGGAAAGGATTGCAGTCATAATCCGGCGGCCCGCATGTGCTTGGCAGTTGTTTAACGATTGGGGAATTATATATGGCTATGGATATCACCGAACTGCTTGCTTTCGGCGTCAAGAACCAGGCCTCAGACCTGCACCTTTCCGCCGGATTACCGCCGATGATCCGCGTTCACGGCGACATGCGCCGTATCAATCTGCCGCCGCTGGAGCACAAGGAAGTCCACGCCATGGTGTACGACATCATGAACGACGGGCAGCGCAAGCATTACGAGGAGAACAAGGAAGTCGATTTCTCGTTCGAAGTCCCCAATCTGGCGCGCTTCCGGGTCAACGCCTTTGTGCAGAATCGCGGCGCGGGTGCGGTGATGCGCACCATTCCTTCCAAGATCATGAGCCTGGAAGACCTCAAGTGCCCCAAAATATTCGAGGCGATTTCAGAATATCCGCGCGGCATGGTGCTGGTGACCGGCCCCACCGGTTCCGGCAAATCCACCACGCTGGCGGCGATGGTCAACCACATTAACGAAAAAGAAATGGGCCACATCCTGACCGTGGAAGACCCGATCGAATTCGTGCACGAATCGAAGAAGTGCCTGATCAACCAGCGCGAGGTCGGCCCGCACACGCTATCGTTCAGCAATGCCCTGCGTTCGGCGTTGCGCGAAGATCCGGACGTGATCCTGGTCGGCGAAATGCGCGATCTGGAAACCATTCGCCTGGCGATGACTGCGGCGGAAACCGGCCACCTGGTGTTCGGTACCCTGCATACCAGCTCGGCGGCGAAAACCATCGACCGGATCATCGACGTGTTCCCCGCCGACGAAAAGGAAATGGTGCGCGCGATGCTGTCCGAATCGCTGCGCGCGGTCATCTCGCAAACCTTGCTCAAAACCAAGGACGGCAACAGCCGTGTGGCCGCGCACGAGATCATGCTGTGCACCCCGGCCATCCGCAACCTGATCCGCGAGGCGAAAGTGCCGCAGATGTATTCCGCCATCCAGACCGGTGGCAGCATCGGCATGCAGACCCTGGACCAGTGCCTGACCGGTCTGGTCAAACGCGGTGTCGTGTCGTCCGCCGAGGCTCGCGGCAAAGCGGCGAACAAGGATATGTTCCCGGGCTGATCCAAAGCCACTCAAGGAGTCACACCATGGAAAGAAACCAGGCCACCGAGCTTGTGCACAATCTGTTGCGCGGCATGATCTCGCAAAATGCGTCCGACCTGTTCGTTACCGCCGGCTTCCCGCCCGCGTTCAAGGTGGACGGCAAGATGACACCGGTGTCGAGCCAGGTACTGACGGCGCAGCACACGCAGGAGCTGGCGCGCAGCATCATGAATGACCGCCAGGCTGCCGAGTTCGAATCCACGCACGAAAGCAATTTCGCCATCAACCCGCCGGGTATCGGGCGTTTCCGCGTCAATGTGTTCATGCAACAGCAGCGCGTCGGCATGGTGCTGCGCACCATTACCACCAAAATCCCCAGCTTTGAAGACCTGAACCTGCCGCCCATCCTGAAAGATGTGGTGATGACCAAGCGCGGTCTGGTGATCCTGATCGGCGGCACCGGATGCGGCAAATCCTCCACCCTGGCGGCGATGATCGGCCACCGCAACCACAACAGCTTCGGCCATATCATCACCATCGAAGACCCGGTCGAATTTGTGCACGACCATGACAAGTGCATCATCACCCACCGCGAAGTCGGGGTGGACACCGACAACTGGCAGAACGCGCTGAAGAACACCCTGCGCCAGGCGCCGGACGTGATCCTGATCGGCGAAATCCGCGACCGCGAGACGATGGAATATGCCGTCGCCTTTGCCGAGACCGGCCACCTGTGCATGGCCACCCTGCACGCCAACAGCGCCAACCAGGCGCTCGACCGCATCATCAACTTCTTTCCCGAAGAACGGCGCGAACAACTGCTGATGGACCTGTCGCTCAATGTCAAATCGCTCATCTCGCAGCGCCTGATTCCCAATCGGAACGGCAAGGGGCGCGCCGCCGCGTTCGAGATTTTGCTCAATTCACCGCTGATTGCCGACCTGATCTTCAAGGGTAATGTTCACGAGATCAAGGAAGTGATGGCGAAATCGCGCGAGATCGGCATGCAAACCTTCGACCAGGCGCTGTTCGACCTGCACGAAGCCGGGGCGATCAGCTACGAGGAAGCGCTGAAGAACGCCGACTCGGTCAACGACTTGCGCCTGAAGATAAAACTCGAAGGCCAGGAAACCAAAGACCGCGACGTGATGAGCGGCACCGAAGGCCTGCGCATGGAATGACCCTCGCGGCGCAAATGCACATACCGCGGGGCATCCCTGTCCTTTACCTACGGAAGCGCGGCAAAATGCCGGTGCAGATAGGCATTGATCTCCGATGATTCATACAGCCACCGGCTGTTGCCCCGCTCGTCGGTGATTCTCAGGCAAGGCACCTGGAGTGAACCGCCACCCTGCAACAGGTCGGCACGGTTTTTTTGATCATGCCGCGCATCGCGCAATTCGATATTCAGGGACAGGCGGCGAATCTCGCGCCTGACCTTGACGCAAAAGGGGCATGTCTTGAACTGATACAGCGCCATGCCCAGCGTCTGTTCATCGATGCGCTGCTGTTCCGACGGCGCGCGGACAATCCCTTTTGGTGTCGTGACGGCTTCCCATATCAATACAAACGGGATCAGCACGATGCGCAGCCCCCTGAAAAAATATCTCATCATCCATTTCATTTTGAATTCTCCCGATTGGTTACCGTTTTAAACGGCCAGCGAGCGTTCGACGATCTCGGCCACATCACGCGACAAGCCGGTGTGCTTGCGCAGCATTTCCAGCGCGGCGCGGGCGTGGGTCTGGCGGCCGGAATCGAACTTGCGCCAGCGGTCGAAACAGCGCGCGATGCGCGAGGCGACTTGCGGGTTGATGGCGTCGAGCTGGCGCGTTTGATCGGCGAGGAAGCGGTAGCCGCTGCCGTCGGCGGCGTGGAAGCGCACATGGTTGTTGCCGAAGGCGCGCAGCAGGGCATACACCTTGTTCGGATTGCGCAAGTCGAAGGCGGGATGCGCGACCAGTCGTTCGACTTCCGCCAGCGTGCCAGGGCGACGACTGCCGGCCTGGACTTGCAGCCACTTGTCGATCACCAGCGCCTCATTTTTCCAGCGCGCATAAAAATCATTCAGTGCCTGTTGGCGCTCCTCGCCTTCGCTTTGCGCGAGAACACTCAAACTGGCGAACTGGTCGGTCATGTTGTCGGCGCGATCGAACTGTTGTTTGGCCAGGACACGCGCTGCGGCGCTGTCTGTTTCGCACAAGTAACCGAGGCAGAGATTGCGCAACGCGCGGCGTCCGGCGTCCTGTGCATCAGGCCGATAACTGTTCTGCGGCGCAAGACGCGCATAGCAAGCCATGAACTCGGTGCCGAGTTGTTCCGCCAGAAAGCGGCGCAGGCCATTGCGCGCGGCGTGCAGCGCATCGGGATCGATGACTTCAAATTGTTCCGCCAGCGTCGCTTCGCCGGGTAATGACAGGGCTTCGGCGGCGAAGGCCGGATCGGCATCCGCTGCGGCTAGCACCCGTGCCGCCGCCTGCGCGAAACTGTCCGGCCAGTCGGGCGTGCCGCCCGCACCGAGAGTGGCGGTCGCGGCGACAATCAGGCGACCGGCCAGACGCTGACCCGCTTCCCAGCGGTTGAAGGGATCGCTGTCGTGCGCCATCAGGTGCGCGAGGTCTGCATCGCTGTAATCGAAATCCAGCACGACCGGCGCCGAGAAATCGCGCAGCAGCGAAGGCACCGGCGCGACCGTCACCTTTGCAAAAATGAATTCCTGCGTCGCGTCGCGCAGCGACAACACGCGCCGGGCGCTTGCGCTGGCGGAATCATCACCGTGCAGATGCAAGGGCAGGTCCTGGCCGTCCGGTCCGACCAGGCCAACCGCAACGGGAATGTGGTGCGGCTGTTTTTCCGGCTGGCCGGGGGTGGCTGCGCAGGACTGGCTCAAACTCAATACGTAGCGCTGCCGGGCGGCATCGTAGTGGCCGCTGGCACGGACATGCGGTGTGCCGGCCTGCGCGTACCAGCGCATGAATTGCGTGAAGTCAAAGCCGGAGGCGGTGGCCATGGCGGCGACGAAGTCGTCGCAGGTCACCGCCTGGCCGTCGTGCCGCGCGAAATAAATATCCATGCCGCGCCGGAATGCGTCCCTGCCGATCAGGGTCTGGATCATGCGCACGACCTCGGCGCCTTTTTCATAGACGGTGGCGGTGTAGAAATTGTTGATCTCGATATACGCCGCCGGTCGCACCGGATGCGCCATCGGGCCGTTGTCCTCGGGGAATTGCGCGGCGCGCAGGGCCCGCACTTCGCGGATGCGCGCCACCGAGCGGTTGTGCACGTCGGCGCCGAATTCCTGATCGCGGAATACGGTCAGCCCTTCCTTGAGCGAGAGCTGGAACCAGTCGCGGCAGGTCACGCGGTTGCCGGTCCAGTTGTGGAAATACTCGTGCGCCACGACCCGGTCTATGTTTTCGTAATCGACATCGGTGGCCACATCAGGCCGGGCCAGAATGTACTTGGTGTTGAAAATGTTCAGCCCCTTGTTTTCCATCGCGCCCATGTTGAAGTCGCCGACGGCGACGATCATGTAGTGGTCGAGATCGCATTCCAAGCCGAAGCGCTGCTCATCCCAGCGCATGGCTTTTTTCAGCGCGGACATCGCATGCGCGCACTGGTCGAGCTTGCCCGGTTCGACGTAAATCGCCAGTTGCACGTCGCGCCCCGACGCGGTGCGGTAGCGGTCGCGCAACACATCAAGTTTGGCGGCGACCACGGCGAACAGGTAGCACGGCTTGGGGAACGGGTCCTGCCAGGTGGCCCAGTGCCGCCCGCCTTCTTCCTCGCCGCCGGCGACGGGGTTGCCATTGGACAGCAATTGCGGCAATGCCGAGCGGTCGGCGTGCAGCGTGACGGTATAGCGAGCCATCACATCGGGACGATCCTGAAACCAGGTGATGCGGCGAAAGCCCTGCGCCTCGCACTGGCTGAAATAGCCGTCAGCCGAGCGGTACATGCCGGAAAGCCGGGTATTCGCGTCGGGGTGGATGCGCGTCACCGTCTGCAAAGAGAACACATCGGGCAGATCGGTCAGGATCAACTGGCTCGCGCTCAACCGGTAGCGGTCGGCACCCAAGGGCACACCGTCGAGCGTGATACCAAGCAATTCCAATTCTTCACCATCGAGCATCAGCGGCGCAGCGGGTGTGTTCGCCGCCGGGTTGCGGCGCAGCGCCAGTTGCGTCGTCACCCGCGCATCACTGCGCTGAAAATCAATATCCAGATCGACTGTATCAACCAGAAAAGAAGGCGGCGCGTAGTCGGCCAGAAGAATCGTTTGCAGCGTGGATTGGGTCATTACGGCTTTCGAGGAGCGAACAAAACGCGCGCGCAGCGGCGCGCATTACGGAAGTCAGTGCGGCTGATCTTACTCGGCAGGTTTTTCCAGCAGCGCCGCGACCTGTTTCTTGCCCATTCCGCGCACTGCCGCGATCTTACCCAGATGCTGTTTGCGCGGACGGGAATTTTCAGCTTCCCAGCCGTAGATGGTTTGCGCCGACACACCCAGAACAGCGCCCATCGCTTCAGCCGTCAATCCCAACCGCTGCCGCAACGACCTGAACCCTTTGGCGGTAAAACGCACTTTACTTTCCTCTTCCCCGCCGGCTTCAGCGCGCTTGGCAACCGGGTTGCCCAAACGGGAAACCATCTTTTCGAGCGCGCTGACACGCCGCTTCAACGCGGCAATCTCCGCCCTGTATTGCGCCGAGGCTTTCTTCAGACTTGCCGTTTCGCCGCGCGCCTCCTTGCGCGACAGGCGCGAAATCTCTTCTTTCAATACGGCTGCGATATTGGCCATTTTTTCTCCTTGCGGTTTGTTGCGGAAAATTATTGTGTTACGTCACAGCCATTACTTTAACGCAATTCGCGCTCAAACGATTGCATACAAGGCCTTTCCACAGGGTTAATTGCAAAGTCAAAGAGCGGGTTAAGCGGCTTTGGCGGGCGGATTGTGCGTGTGCGGTGCCAGCCGCTTATGGCCAAGGCCGCCCTTACTTCGCCCGATGGCTTCCCGCCACGATCTTGTACTCGAACAATCTGCATTCGATCGCGCCGTTGTAAAGCGGGGTACGCCTGGAGGGGACTAGCCGCATCAGTTTGATGATGCGCAGGTCGGCGGTGAACAGGTAGGCGCTCCAGCCGCCGAATTTCTTTTTCAGGACATCGCCCAGTTGCGGGTACAGCCCGGCCAGTTCATCTTCGTCGCCCATGCGTTCGCCGTAGGGCAGATTGGCGACGAGGATGCCTTCCTTTTCCGGCGGCGAGGCTTCCAGCACGTTGCATTGTTTCAGGTCCACGGTTTCTCGGATGCCCGCTTCGTCCAGGTTCTGGTGCGCGGCCTTGAGCGCGTCGCCATACAGGTCGCTGCCGTAGATCGGCAGTTCGCTCACCGGCAATTGCGCGGCGATGGCGGTTTCGCGCATGGCGTTCCATGTCCTGGCATCGAAGTTCTTCAATTTCTCGAAGGCGAAATGGCGCGCGATGCCGGGCTGGATGTTGAGCGAGATCTGCGCCGCCTCGATGAGGAAAGTGCCGCTGCCGCACATCGGGTCGAGCAGCGGGATGCCGGGCTGCCAGCCGCTCATCTTCAATATCCCTGCCGCGAGATTCTCGCGCAGCGGGGCGATGTTGGTGTGGGTGCGCACGCCGCGCTTGTACAGTGCATCGCCGGAGGTATCCAGATACAGGGTGAATTGGTCGCCCTCGAAGAAGGCGTGGATGCGCATGTCCGGGTCGAGCTTGGCCACGCTGGGGCGCGCGTTCTTTTCGGCGCGGAATTTGTCGCACACCGCATCCTTGATCTTGAGCGTGATGAATTCCAGACTCTTGAGCGGACACTTGATCGCGGTGACCTTGACCAGGATGGTGCAGCCCACGTCGAACCAGCGCGCCCACGGCAGGTTGTAAGTGGCCTGATAGACATCCTGCTCGTTGCGGAACGGCGCGGCGTCCTTCACCCGCCACAGGATGCGCGAGGCGAGACGGCTTTGCAGATTGGCGCGGTAGCACAGCGGCCAGTCGCCGGCGAAGGCGATACCGCCGGCGCGGAGACGAACATCGGTGGCACCGAATCCGCCGAGCTCATCGGCCAGGAGTTTTTCCAGTCCGCGCGGACAGGTGGCGAAAAAATCTGGCATGTCAGATTGGTTTAACCACGACCAGAATTACCACTGCCAGCAACACCAGCACCGGCACTTCGTTGAAGAAGCGGAACCAGACATGGCTGCGCGTGTTGCGGTCGGCGGCGAACTCGTTAACCAGATGTCCGCAATAGAGGTGGTATCCGACCAGCCCGGCCACCAGCGCGGTCTTCACATGCAGCCAGCCGCCGCTGAATCCATAACCGAACCACAACCATAGGCCGGTGATGACGGCGAGCGCGCCGATCGGCGTGACAAACTTGTACAGCTTGCGCTCCATCAGTTTCAGACGCTCGCGCACTGCCGGCTCTTCAGCCATGGCATGATTGACAAAGATACGCGGCAGATAGAACAGGCCGGCGAACCAGCTCACAACAAAGAGGATATGAAATGCTTTCAACCACAACATAGAATCACCTCGATAGACGACGACGGAACAACACCAAAGAAATGTAAAAACCGCATAAAGCATAAATCAGCAGCACCGCGATGTGCAGCACAGTCTGCGGCGGCACGCTGCCGCTCATCAAGGGGCGCGCCAGATCGACTGCATGCGTCAGCGGCAACATGCCGGCAACCACCTGCATACCTTGCGGCAACTGGGTGACCGGAAAAAAAACGCCGCATAGTAGCATCATCGGGGTGATGACCAGGGTGAAGTAGTACATGAAAAAGTCATAGGCGGGCGCCAGCGCGGTGATGATGAGGCCGACCGAAGCAAAGGTGAGGCCGATCAGCAAGGACAGCGGAATCATCCACAGCGACAGCGGCGCATGCGACAGGCCGAGCAGCCAAATCACCGCCAGCACCGCTGCACCGGACATCAAACTCTTGGTCGCCGCCCACAAAATTTCCGCCAGCACCACGTCGTCCAGGGTGACCGGCGTGTTGAGGATCGCCTCCCAGGTGCGCTGCTCGTGCATGCGCGAGAAACCGGAGTACAGCGCCTCAAAGCTGGCACTGTTCATCGCCGAATAACACAGCGTGCCGGCGGCCAGAAAAGTGATGTAGGGCATGCCTCCGATTTGCGGCAGCAGGCTGCCGAGTCCGTAACCCAGACCCAGCATGTAGATCACCGGATCGGCCAGATGGCCGAGGATGGACGGTGCGGCGACCTTGCGCCAGACCAGCCAGTGGCGGCGCCAGATCGGGATGAAGCGCAGACTGATTCGCGGCAATGCAAAGTGGTTCATTCGCGCATCTCCCTGCCGGTCAGTTTGAGGAACACGTCTTCCAGATTCGCCGGGCGGTGCAGATAGCGTAACGCGCTTTGTGTTTGCAGATGCGCAACCAGCGGCTGCGCGTCCTGCACGTAACAGAAAGCCGATTCACCGCTCACCTCAAAGCGTTGCGCATAACCCGCTGCATGCTCGTGCGCCCACGCTTCGGCATGCTCGCCATATACTTCCACCACTTGCGGCTCGATGTGGGTTTCGATCAGTGCGCGGGGACTGCCTTCGGCAATCAGCCGCCCGTTGTCCAGCACCGCAAGGCGATGGCACAGCCGCTCGGCCTCGTCCATGAAATGGGTGGTGAGCAGCAGCGTTTTGCCTTGCCGCGTCAATTCGTGCAGACGCTGCCAGATCAGGTGGCGCGCCTGCGGATCGAGACCGGTGGTCGGCTCGTCGAGGAAGATCACGTCGGGATCGTTCACCAGCGCGCGCGCCAGCGTCAGGCGCCGTTTCATGCCGCCGGACAGCGTCGGCACTTTGGCATCGCGCTTGTGGCTGAGGCTGGCGAATTCGAGCAACGAGGGGATGCGCGCTTCGATCTCGCTATCCTGCATGCCGAAATAGCGCCCGTACACCAGCAGATTTTCTGCCACGCTGAAATCAGGGTCGAGATTGTCCATCTGCGGCACCACGCCGACGCGGATGCGCGCCTCGCGCGCCGCCTGCGGCACCGGCAGATCGAGCAGGGTTGCGGTGCCCGCATCCGGCGCGATCAGACCCAACAACATGCGCAAAGTGGTCGTCTTGCCCGCGCCGTTCGGGCCGAGCAGGCCGAAGCATTCGCCCTTATAAATGGACAGGTCGAGGCCATCCACCACGCGCTGCCCGGCGTAGGATTTTTGCAATCCGCAAGCTCTGATGACTGCATTCATTGTTTAAACCCTTCTTGCCACAGAGAACACAGAGGACACAGAAAGGTCTGTGCATGGTTTTTCTCTGTGGGCTCTGTGTTCTCTGCGGCCGGATTGTTTTTTTGTTTCACAACCCGACCCCGCTGAAATGCCGCTTTACGATGTCGCGCAATTGGGTCAGGCGGCCGTGAAAAAAATGACCGCAGGCGGGCAGCACCACGATCGGCAGGTGCTGCGGGCGCGCCCAGTCGAAGGCGTCGGCCAGCGGCACGACTTCGTCCTGTTCGCCGTGGATGACCAGCGCGTCCGGCGACACGTCAGGCATCGCAAACCGGCCGACTGCCGGGGCGGCGAGCACCAGATGTTGCGGCGCAAGGTGTTGTGCGGCGCGCGCCGCCACGTAGCCGCCAAAAGAAAACCCGGAAAGCAGCAGTGGCAGTTCGTCGCCAAACTGTTCCTGCGCATAGCGCGCAACGGCAATCAGGTCTGCGGCTTCTCCATCGCCGTCGTTGTATTTTCCCTCGCTGGCACCGACACCGCGAAAATTGAAACGCAGCGCGACGCAGCCGATTTCGGCGAATGTCCTGGCCAGGGTGACCGCGACTTTGTTCTCCATCGTGCCGCCCAGGATAGGCAACGGATGTGCGACCAATGCGAGGGCGCGCGGCGGCGCTTTCGGCACATGCGCGATACCTTCCAGATTGCCGGCCGGGCCGGCCAGGGAAAATTGCTGCAGTTTAGCCGGCATCAGATTTTCAATCTTTCCACGACTTTCCCGTTTTTCAGATGGGATTCGATGATCTCGTCGAGGTCTTTCTCGTCCACGTAGGTATACCAGACACCTTCGGGATAGACCACGATCACCGGGCCATCGTCGCAACGATCCATGCAGCCCGCCGAATTGATGCGAATACGGTTCTGCCGGCTGGACAGACCCAGCGCCTTGACCTTGTTTTTGACATAGTCGCGCGCCTTTTGCGCGTCATGATTGCCGCAGCAGGCGCTTCCGTCCTCGCGCTGGTTGGTGCAAAAGAACACGTGTTTGGCGTAATAATTTTTCATCGGTAGCTCCTGTCCTGATTGATGATTCTCCGGTACGACAGACCCGCATACAGCCACAGCAGCAACGGAAACAGCGCCGACACGATTTGCACCATGTGGTTGAAGTTCCGCAAGTGGCCGTAGTGCCAATGATAAAGCCGCATCGCGCCGACCGGGGCGGTGCTGTCCATCAGCGCGAACGCCAAAAGCATATACGCAAGCGCCGCCAGCAACATGACGGCGAGTAATACCTTGCCGCGCAAGCAGGCGCTCACTCCCAGCAATCCCAGCCCGGCTAACAGGCCGAGCATGGCTTCGCCATTTAGCCACAACATCAGTGCCCACGATCTTAACAGCACCGCCGCCATGATGAATTTACCCAGAGCGACCGCGCACAGAATCAGCAGCAGGGTGGCAACCGCATGTTGCCGGTTGCGAAACAGCGTGAGCAACAACAGGCCGATCAACCATAAGTTGGCAGCCACGGCCACGCCCCCCCACAGACTGAAAGCGGTTTGCGGCAGGCTGGCGGGCGATGCGGCGAGGAAGACGTTGCCCAGCATCGGCAAAGACGGATTGATCTGGGCGAACATCCACAGCAGGACCAGCGCCAGACCAAAATCCACCCCTGCCCCTCGCTGCATCAGGTCAATGCGCCATTGGGTAATCCGCGCAAATCCGCCTTGCGGCGCGATACTCACCGCCACTAGCGCACCGCAAAAAGCTCCGGTGGTGTTGGTCAACAGATCAATATTGGCGCTGGCGCGTGACGGCAGATATCCCTGCATGAACTCCATCGACGCCGACAGCAAAAACGCCGCCAGCGTGGCCAGCGCCAAACTGTGCCCCACCCTGTAACGCAACATCAGGGTCAGCGCCAGCAACAGTCCGAGCGGCAAGTAAGCCAGCCAGTTGGTCAGCGCGTCGAACGCGGTGTAAGCCTGGTGCAACGGCGCGGCCAGCACCTGCCAAAAGCTGATAGTTGGCGCTTGCCAATCCGCGAAGGGCGACAGACTGGCATAGATGATCATCAGCACATAACACGCCAGCAGGTAGCGCCGCAGCAAGGCGCGGCGCGGCACGAACATGTCTGCTCTCATCGGTGGCGCGCCGGAAAATGAATTGGGCTCATACAGGTTGACTCCGCAGGCAGGGTGGGAAAGAATGCGCCTGCTGTTAAAAATATAACGATGTTTCAAACTCTCTCTGGAGGAGATTATGGCATACCTGCACTGGTCCAATGACTTGGACACAGGGATCGCGGTCATCGACACACAACATCGGCGCATCGTCGATCTGATCAATGAACTGGACAGCGCGCACGAGACGGGAGACATGGGCATTACCAACCATGTGCTGGGCGAATTGGTCAATTACACCCTGTCGCATTTCAGTTTTGAAGAAGAATTACAGGAAAAGGCGAACTATCCGTTTTTCAAGGCGCACAAACGCGTGCACGAGATATTTACCAAACGCGTGGCCGAGTTCCAGCAGCGTGCGTCAAACGGGGAAAACGTGGCGCCGGAAGTGCTGGCCATGCTGAAGATCTGGCTGGTCAACCACATCAAGGGGGATGATGCCGACTATGTGGAATGCGTGGTCAAATCGCTTGGTGTAGAGCTAAAGAAGCCGGAAACGACCGGCGGCTGGCTGGGCGGCATGCTGAAGAAGTTCTTCGGCTGAATCGCGCCCCCGCTTCAACTTTTTCTAAAAGCGCCTTATGCCCAAAATTATCTGGTCCGACAAACTTACGACCGGCATCCCTTCGATCGACGAGCAGCATCACGAACTCATCGAGCTAATCAATATCTTGCAGGACAATATCGAGCGGGGCGAGCTGACCCTGGCCGGACAGACCTTGCAGGCGCTGACCGAAAAAAAGATGGCGCACTGCATGCACGAGGAGGAATTGCTGTGCCAATCCGGATTCCCCTTTTACAAACCGCACAAGCGCCAGCACGAGAGCTTCGTCCGGGAATGCACCGCCTTTTACCAGCGCGCCCAGGCGGGCGAGCATGTTACCTACAAGGCGTTGGCATTCGTCAAACTGTGGATGGTCAAGCACATTCGGGGAGAAGATATCGATTACGCAAACTTTGTGCGGCGGCATATCGAAAGCGGGGCAGAGCCTGTCGTGCCATGGCATTTGCGCACCCTGAACCGTTTTTTTCCAAAACGCGAAAAATAGCCGCGCCGACCATGCTCAGGACGGCGCGCATTTCAGTGCGCTTCGTCCCAGTTTAAACCCTCGCCCAGCCCCACTTCCAGCGGCACTTTCAATTCGGCAACACCGCACATCAGTTCACGCAGTTTCTGTTTCACTTGTGCCAGCTCTGATTGCGGTACTTCCAGCACCAGTTCGTCGTGCACCTGCATGATGAGTTTGCTCTGTAGCCGTTCGCTTTCCAGCCATGCCTGCACCGCGATCATCGCCAGCTTGATCAGGTCGGCGGAGGTGCCCTGCATCGGCGCATTGATGGCGGCGCGCTCGGCGGCCTGTCTTCTCATGCCGTTAGCGCCGTTGATCTCCGGCAACCACAGCCTGCGCCCGAACCAGGTTTCGACAAAGCCCTGCGCCTTGGCCTGTTCGCGTGTGCTGTCCATGTAGCGTTTCACGCCGGGGTAACGCGCGAAATAGAGGTCGATGTACTGTTGCGCCGCCGCGCGCTCGATGTCGAGCTGGCCGGCCAAACCGAAGGCGGACATGCCGTAGATGAGGCCGAAGTTGATGACCTTGGCGTAGCGGCGCTGTTCGCTGCTCACCGCATCGGGTGCGACGCCAAACACTTCGGCGGCGGTGGCACGGTGGATGTCATCGCCGCGCGCGAACGCCTGCAACAACCCTTCGTCACCGGACAAGTGAGCCATGATGCGCAGCTCGATCTGCGAGTAGTCGGCGGAGACGATGCGCGAACCTTCGGGTGCGATGAAGGCTTCGCGGATGCGCCGCCCCTCCGGCGTGCGCACCGGGATGTTTTGCAGATTGGGGTCGCTCGACGCCAAACGTCCCGTCACGGCCACGGCCTGCGAATAACTGGTGTGCACGCGGCCGGTGTGGCGATTCACCATCTGCGGCAACTTGTCGGTATAGGTGGATTTGAGCTTCGCCATGCCGCGGTGTTCGAGCAACAACTTGGGCAGCGGGTAATCGAGCGCGAGTTCCTGCAGCACCTCTTCGTCGGTGGAACGCGCGCCGGCCGCGGTCTTCTTCTTCGACGGGATGCCTAGCTTGTCGAACAGGATTTCCTGTAGTTGTTTGGGCGAGGCGAGGTTGAACGGTTGTCCGGCCAGCCCGAACGCTTGCGCTTCGATGGCCATGATCTTCTCGCCCAGCTCGTGGCTTTGCCTCGCCAGTTTGGTGCTGTCGATCAGCACGCCGTTGCGTTCCATTTTGAACAGCACTTCACGCACCGGTAATTCGATCTTGCGATAGACCTCGTCCAGACGACCCTGCAACTGCGGCACCAGGGTTTGATGCAGTTGCAACGTGATGTCAGCGTCCTCCGCCGCGTAGCGCGTGGCGGTGTCGAGATCGACCTGGTCGAAGCCGATCTGCTTGGCGCCCTTGCCCGCCACGTCGGTGTAACTGATGGTGCTCAGACCGAGATGGCGCAAGGCCAGATTGCCCAGATCGTGCGGTTTGTGCGATTCGATCACGTAGGATTGCAGCAAGGTGTCTTCGGCAATACCGCGCAGCGCGATGCCGTGGTTGGCGAAAATGTGCTGGTCATATTTCAGGTTCTGCCCCAGTTTTTTATGGTCAGCACTTTCCAGCCAGAGTTTGAGTTTTTGCAGCGCCTGTTCGCGCCCGAGCTGGTCCGGCGCGCCCGGGTAATGGTGCGCCAAAGGCAAATAGGCGGCCTCGTGCGGGATGAAAGAGAACGAGAGGCCGACCAGTTGCGCCGTCATCGGATCGAGTCCGGTGGTTTCGGTGTCGAGACTCGCCAGCGGCGCGGCCATCAGTTTTTCCAGCCAGGCGTCGAGTTGGGCGGCGGTGAGGATGCACGTGTAATTGGACGTGTCGTTGCTTGTCGTCACCGCCGCAGCGGCAGGCGCGGCTTCGAAACGACGCGGCGCGGCGTTGCGCGTTTGCTTTTCCGGCACATCGCCGTCCAGATCGCGCAGCAGCGTCCTGAAACCGAAATGCTGGTACAGCGCGCGTAATTTTTCCGTGTCTGCCGGCGGCGCGACCAGTTCGTCATGGCGCTGGGGCAACGGCACATCGCACTTCACCGTGACCAGGCGGCGGCCCTGCGGCAGCCAGTCCAGCGCGGCGCGCAGATTGTCGCCGACCGCGCCTTTTACTTCGTCCGCATGCGCGGTGAGGTTATCCAGCGTGCCGTATTCGGCCAGCCATTTTGCCGCCGTTTTGGGGCCGCACTTCGGCACGCCGGGCACGTTGTCCACCGTATCGCCCACCAGCGCCAGATAATCCACGATGCGCTCGGGCGGCACGCCGAACTTGGCGGTCACTCCCGCCTCGTCCAGCACTTCGTTGCTCATGGTGTTGACCAGCGTGACCTGTGAATTGACCAGTTGCGTCAGGTCCTTGTCACCGGTGGAAATGATGCAGCGCGCGCCGGCCTTCGCGGCTTGTTGCGCCAGGGTGCCGATCACGTCGTCGGCTTCCACACCGTCCACCATCAGGATGTTCCAGCCGGCTGCCGCGACCGCTTCGTGCAGCGGTTCGATCTGCAGGCGCAGGTCGTCCGGCATCGGCGGGCGATGCGCCTTGTATTCGGGATACCAGTCGTCGCGAAACGTCTTGCCCTTCGCATCGAACACGCAGGCGCTATAATCCGCCGGAAAGTCGGCGCGCAGTTTGCGCAACATGTTGAGCACGCCGTGGATCGCGCCGGTCGGCTCGCCCTGCGGGCTACGCAGGTCGGGCATGGCGTGGAAGGCGCGGTAAAGATAGGACGAACCGTCCACCAACAACAGGGTTTTCAATTTAGGAATCCGCAATGAACAACGATGTGAAATTACCGCCGGAACAATCGCCCGAGATGATGCAGTCGAAAGAGTCCTGGCGGGTGTTCGGCATTATGTCAGAATTCGTCTCCGCGACCGAACGCCTGAACAATATCCACCCGGCGGTGAGCCTGTTCGGCAGCGCGCGCACCGAGCACGATCACGCGTATTACAAGCTGGCGGAAGAAATCTCGCGCCTGCTGTCGGACGCCGGCTTCTCGGTGATCTCCGGCGGCGGTCCCGGCATCATGGAAGCCGCCAACAAGGGCGCGTTTTACGGCAAGTCGCCCAGCGTCGGCCTCAACATCCAGTTGCCGCACGAGCAGCACAATAACCCGTACCAGAACATCAGCCAGACCTTTCACCACTTCTTCACGCGCAAGGTGATGTTCGTCAAATTTGCCAGCGCTTATGTGGTGATGCCGGGCGGTTTCGGCACCCTGGACGAGCTGATGGAAGCGCTGACCCTGGTGCAGACCGGCAAGACGCGGCGCATCCCGATCATTCTGGTCGGCAGCGGTTTCTGGGGCGGCATGCTGGAGTGGTTTAAGACTTCCCTGTTGCGGGAAGGGATGATTCATGCGGAGGACCTCGACCTGATCCATCTCATCGACGAGCCGGAACAGGTCGTGGCCGCCATTTTCAAATATTACGAAACGCGCGGCTTCGAGCCTTCGGCAGCGGAACGCGAAATGCAACTCAACCTCTAACCCGGGAAACCCCCATGCGCCAATCTATCCTGTTGCTCGCCTGCCTGCTCACTCCGCTCGCCGTCCGGGCTGCCGACCAGCCGCCGATTCCGCCCGGCGTCAGCGGCGACGCCACCGCCCAGCCCGAAGTGACCATCACCCGCGAGGGCGGACAGATGGTGGAAGAGTATCGCGCCAACGGCAAGCTCTACATGATCAAGATCACGCCGAAACACGGGCTTCCCTACTATCTGGTGGATGATCGGGGTGACGGCAAGTTCTCGCGCCATGAAGGCCTGGATTCCGGCCTGCGTGTGCCGCGCTGGACCCTGTTCAGCTTCTAAGCGGCACGCACCATGGCTGTTTTTACCCGCGTTACCGATGCCGAGATCACGGCCTGGTTGTCCCATTATTCGCTCGGCACACTGCAAGCCTTGCAGGGCATCCCGGCGGGAATCGAGAACACCAATTATTTTGTCACCACCAGCAATGGCCGCTTCGTCCTCACCCTGTTCGAGAAGCTGACTGCGGATGAGCTGCCGTTCTATCTGAATCTGATGGCGCATCTGGCGCGCCACGGCATCCCTTGCCCGGCGCCGATGGCCGATCGGCACAACCGGTTTCTGGGCGATCTGAACGGCAAGCCGGCCTGCATCGTCAGCCGGCTGCACGGCAAATCGACTCTGCAACCGACCGTGGCGAATTGCGCCTCGGTCGGCGCGATGCTGGCACAACTGCACCTTGCCGGACAAAGCTTCGGCGAACGGATGGCAAACCCGCGCGGGCCTGTCTGGCGCGCGCAGGCCGCCGCCGAGGTTACCCTCTTCCTGCCGGCGGAGAATGCCGCCCTGCTGCGCGAGGAGATCGCCCTGCACGCGCACAACGACTCCGGCGACTTGGTGCAAGGCGTGATCCACGCCGACCTGTTCCGCGACAACGTGCTGATGGACGGTGAGCGCATCGGCGGGCTGATCGACTTTTATTTCGCCTGCAATGACGCGTTGCTCTACGACGTGGCGATCACCGTCAACGACTGGTGCGCGGGCGCAAACAGCACACCGGATGCCACGCGCACCCGCGCCCTGTTGCGAGCCTACGACGCGGTGCGCCCGTTCTCGGCGGCGGAAGCCGCCGCCTGGCCAATGATGCTGCGCCTGGCGGCGCTGCGCTTCTGGCTGTCGCGCCTGTACGATCTGCACCTGCCGCGCGACGGTGAACTGGTCAACGCGCACGACCCGGCTCATTTCGAGCGCATTCTGAAGCATCACATCACAAACAAAATCCTGGTCTGGCTATAAGAGAACATCATGGAAATTCGCAAACTAAATGCCGCGCGCGGCTGGCTCTGGATCAGCCACAGCATACAACTGTTGCAACGCAACCCGATGTTCGGCATCGGCGGCGCGCTGGGCAGCATGCTGGTGGTGCTGATCGCGCTGACGTTGCCGCTGTTTGGCCCGCTCATTGCGGTCGCCCTGCTGCCCGTCATGCTGGCCGGCTATATGCGCCTGTGTCGCGCGCTGGAACAAAACGAAAGCGCCGATTTGTCGCTGCTGCTCGCCGGATTTAAACAGCACACGCGCAATCTGGTCGCGCTGGGCGCCTTCCTGATGCTGGGTATGTTTTTCATCTCCGCCCTGATGGTATTCGTCGGCGGCGATAGCTTCTCCGCCCTGATGGAGCAGGTGCACGGCGCACAGGATGTGCAGGTGCTGATGGATGCGCTGGCCGGCGCCGACAGCCAGGTATCGCTCGCCATCCTGCTTGGCTTCTCGCTGATGCTGGTGCTGATTGCGGCCTGGCAATACGCGCCGATTCTGGTGTTCTTCAGCGGCATTCCCCCGTGGCTGGCGTTGCAGGCCAGTTTCCTCGGCACGCTGCGCAACATCCTCCCGTACACGGTGTACAGCCTCATCATGCAAGTCCTTGCCATGCTGCTCGGTATTCTGCCCTTTGGCCTTGGCATGCTTGTGTTGTTGCCGCTCGGCCTCGCCTCGCTCTATGTCAGCTACCGCAACATCTTTCCGTGGCTGGATGAGCCGAAAATTTCCGCAACCCAAGAAAGTTAGGCCATGCAATACAACCCCGAACCGCTCGCAAGACAACTGGCGCAGGCGCCGCACAACCTGTTCATCATCGGTCTGTTCATCTTCGACCTGTTCATGACGCCCGCCGTGATCGGCCTCAAGATCGGCATGATCGGCCTGCTCATTCCGCTGGTCTGTTCCGGCGCGCTACTGGCCTGGATCTGGTGGCGCGGCCGCCGCGCGACCGACTGGTTTGTCGCCATGCACTGGCGCCTGTCCTGGGCGCGCGGACGTCTGCTGCTGCTCGCCTATGCGGTTTCCGCTGTGCTGATCCTGCTGGCCTGGCTATTGAGCCTGACCTCGAACGACCCGCACATGGGACACATCATCTGGACCGCGCTCACCCGTATCGCGCTGTTGCCGACGCTGGTCATGGTGATGGTGACTGCGGTGATGGAATTCAGTGCAGCGTCTCAAGCGGCCAAAGGCGAAGTGCCGGACAAGCTGGCGGCGAAATATCCGCCGCCCGCCGCAGGCTGATCACGCCTGCTTGAACTCGTCGTAGGCACGCAACACTTCCCCCGCATACATCAGCGACGGGCCGCCACCCATATACACCGCAACCGACAACATCTCGTTGATCTGTTCGCGCGTGGCACCCAACCGCACCAGAGTCCGCACGTGATATGCGATGCAGCCTTCGCAGCGCGTCGAGACTGCAATCGCGGCAGCGATCAGCTCCTTGTCCAGCGCGGAGAGCACGCCCGCGCTCATCGCCGCCTTGGACATCGAATCGAAGCCGCTCATGGTCTCCGCCGCCTCCTTGCGCAAGGTGCTCAAGGGTGGATTGAGTTGCCGGATCAGTTCTTTATAGGATTGGCTCATGGAACGCTCCTGTGGTGATTGAGAAAATAAAGGGCTTGGCCTCCAAACCCGCCGGACAAAGCATCAAAGCGCAGCAAGCTTGGCGTATTCCAGCGCCAGCCACTTGCTGCCGGCGCGCTTGAAGTTGACCTGCACCCGGCCCTCGCTGCCGCTGCCCTCGGTATCCGTCACCACCCCCTCGCCGAACTTCTGGTGGAATACGCCTTGGCCGATGCGCCACAGCGAACTTGGCGCGGGCGGTGCTTTCTCCATCGGGGCGGCGTTGAATGCCTTGACGTAAGTATTGGTTTCGTAGCTGCCGGTCTGGAAGGTTTTGCGCGCGCTGAAGCGGGGCGTGATCCAGTGCAGCAATCCCTCGGGCAATTCTTTCAGGAAGCTCGATGCCAAGCCGTAATGCGTCTGCCCGTGCAACATGCGGCTCTGCGCGAAGGTGAGATACAAACGGCGGCGCGCGCGGGTGATCGCCACGTACATCAGGCGCCGCTCCTCGTCGAGGTCGCCGTTGTCGATGCTGTTCTGGTGCGGGAACAGGCCCTCTTCCAGCCCGGTGATAAACACGGTGTGAAACTCCAGCCCCTTCGCCGCATGCACCGTCATCAGGTGCAGCGCATCCTCACTGTCACCCGCCTGGTGCTCACCCGATTCCAGTGTGGCGTGCGAGAGGAACGCGGTGAGGCTGTCGTCCTCGTTCTCGTGCACAAACAAGGTGGCTGCATTGATCAGCTCGTTCAAATTTTCCAGTCGCTCTTCGGCTTCACGCCGCTTCGAGGCGATTGTTTTTTCATGCTCGAAATGCACCGCCAGGCCGCTGTGCTCCAGCACATGCCCGATGATTTCTGGCAGCGGCAATTCTTTGGTTGCGCTGCGTAGCGCTTCAATCAGCCCGATGAAAGCGGTCACCTTGCCGCCCGCCCGCGCCGCCGCATCCCACAGCGTGGTGTTGTATTGTTTCGCCGCTTCCTGCAACTGTTCGATGCTGCGCGCGCCGATGCCGCGCGTGGGAAAGTTAATGACGCGCAACAGTGCGTTGTCGTCGTCCGTGTTCTCCATCAGGCGCAGATAAGCCAGTGCATGCTTGATCTCCTGCCGTTCAAAGAAGCGCAGTCCGCCATACACGCGATAGGACAAGCCCGCCGACACCAGCGCATGCTCCAGCACGCGCGACTGTGCGTTGGAACGGTACAACAACGCCATCTCGGACAGATTCACGTCTTCGCGTTTGAGCTCCCGGATCTCCTCCACGATAAAACCCGCCTCGTCCACATCCGTACCGGCCTCGTACACGCGCAGTTGCTCGCCTCCGCTTTCCGCCGTCCACAGATTCTTGCCCAGTCGATTCTTGTTGTTGGCGATCAGCGCATTGGCCGCATCGAGGATGTTGCCATGCGAGCGGTAGTTCTGCTCCAGCTTGATCACGTTCTCGACGTGGAAATCGCGCAGCAATTCCTGCATGTTGCCCACGTCGGCACCGCGAAACGCATAAATGGATTGGTCGTCATCGCCGACGGCAAAGAGAGCGGAAGTCGAAGATTGCCTTTCACGTTCGCTCCTTTCCCCACCGGGGGAGGGTTGGGATGAGGGAGAACCCGCCAGCAATTTCAGCCAGCGGTACTGCAGCGGATTGGTGTCCTGGAATTCGTCCACCAGAATATGCCTAAAGCGCTCCTGATAATGCTCGCGCAACGGCTGGTTGCGCGCCAGCAACTCGTAACAGCGCAACAGCAGTTCGGAAAAATCCACCACGCCTTCGCGCTGGCATTGCGCGTCGTATTCGGCGAACACCTCGACCTTGCGCCGGGTGTGGGGATCGTAAGCCTCGACCTCGGATGCGCGCAGTCCCTGCTCCTTGCTATGACTGATGAAGTTCTGCATCTCGCGCGGCGGATATTTCTCGTCGTCCACGTTCATCGCCTTCATCAGGCGCTTGATGGCGGAAAGCTGGTCGCCCGAATCGAGGATCTGAAAGGTCTGCGGCAGGTTTGCTTCGCGGAAATGCGCGCGCAGCATGCGGTTGCACAGGCCATGGAAGGTGCCTATCCACATGCCGCGCGTGTTGATCCCTGTCCTGAGCGTCGTCGAAGGGGGCAACATCGCCGACAGGCGCGTGACCATTTCTTTTGCCGCCTTGTTGGTAAAGGTCACCGCCAGCACACTCTGCGGCGACACCTGTCCGGTGCTGATCAGATACGCGATACGCGTGGTCAGCACGCGCGTCTTGCCGCTGCCCGCCCCGGCGAGAATCAGCGCGGACTGGGCGGGCAGCTCGACGGCGGCGCGTTGTTCGGGATTAAGGCCTTGCAGCAGGGTCATCGTTGTTCCAAAAGAAACGGGGAACCAAGCAATGCCTGATTCCCCGTGTTGCGCAGTGCGAGTTGCCTACATCTTCTTGCCGTGAATCATGTCGTGCATGATCGGCGACAGGATGATCTCCAGCGCGTGGCTCATCTTGCTGCCGGGAACGACCATGGTGTTGGCGCGCGACATGAAGGCGTTGGGGATCATCTGCAGGTAGTAGGGGAAATCCACACCCTTCGGATTGCGGAAGCGGATCACCACGAAACTCTCGTCCGGCGTCGGGATGTCGCGCGCGATAAACGGGTTAGATGTATCCACGGTCGCCACACGCTGGAAGTTGATGTCGGTGTGGGTAAATTGCGGGGTGATGTATTTGATGTAGTCCGGCATGCGGCGCATGATGGTATCGACCGTCGCTTCGGCGGAATAGCCGCGCTCTTCCTTGTCGCGGAAAATCTTCTGGATCCATTCCAGGTTGACTACCGGCACCACGCCGATGGCCAAATCAACATAGCGGCGCGCATCGATTCCCTTGGCTTCATCTTTGGCCAGGCCGTGCAGTCCTTCGTAGAACAGCAGGTCGGAACCGGACTCGATGTCTTCCCACGGAGTGAACACGCCGGGCTTGAGGTCGGTCAGACCGAAATGTTTGTTGTGCGCAACGGCTTCTTCATCGCTATGCACGTAGTAGCGGCGCTGGCACATGCCGGTGTCGCCGTATTGCTTGAACATGCCCTCGATCTTGTCGAAGTGGTTGGCTTCCGGCCCGAAGTGACTGAAGGTGTTGTTGCCCGCTTTGGCCGCTTCGGCGGCGGCGGCACGGAATGCCATGCGATCCAGACTGTGCAGACTGTCGCCCTCGACCACCGCAGCCTTGATGGTTTCGCGGCGGAAGATGTTTTCAAAGGCACGCTTGACGGTGGTGGTTCCGGCGCCGGACGAGCCGGTTACTGCAATGACGGGATGCTTGGCGGACATAACGATCTCTCCTGAACGATTATTGATAATGATTATTAAAATTTTGGGTTGTGATTCTAACCCAGTTTAGCCGCCTAACGCGAGACGCTCGGATTTTCTGCGCCTAGCCGGCCTTTGAGTTGCGCCGCCAATTGTTCCGCTTCGGCACGACTCGCCAGTTGCACGATGCGTAATTCATAAGACCAACCACCTTCGTGAGCCACAGGATGAAGGCGGGCGTCGTACCCCGCTGCCTGCCATTGATCATAGGCCGCCAAAGCACTGGCTTGTTCGGGAGCGGTAAGCAAGACGAGCTTCCACTTTCCTCCCACCTTTGAAGCGGGTTGCGCGATCTCGGTCTCGGCTGCCCACTTAGCCAATTGCTCTGCATCGACTAGTCCGACAGGAAGTGGCGCCTGTCCCTTGGGCATCTTGTAGAACGACAGTGGCTGATCCATGACAAACTCGTTGTTATCCACCCCCGTCACGTTGATCTTGCCCTCGATCAAGCACACTACACCCAACTCAGCACCGTCTTTCCCCCACACATCCGTACCACGTATTCCCACCGTAGCGCCCGCGACATTGATCGTGACATTGCGCTGACGGAGTTTATTCAACGTGCTGGTGGTAAAGCGAAAAGCCCCCTTTAAGACATCTAATACGGCGCGAAAAACTGGCGAGTCGGGTTGTTTTGGCGATAGCGCTCCAATGGCAAGCGAAGCCCTTTCTCCCAGCTTCACTGTACTGCCATCCGCTGTCTGCACATAGATACGCGCATTCACCCCCGTGATCAGGCGGTCGCCATTCTGCAACTCGGCGCCCACACGTAGCGGACGCATGCTGTCACCCCGTTGTAGCCAAGCTGGCATCTGCACGGCCTGCACGAGCGCTTCTGGTTCAGCGTGTACTGGCAGGGTAAGCAACATCAAGAGCAAACCTAGTTTCCTGTTCATATCCATACCTTCGTAAATGCGCGAGGGGCACATGTTGCCGCTATAATGCCGAACCCGCAAATTTCGCAGCGTTTTAGGCACTTCATTAAATTAAGTTGTCGGGATGAAGTGCCAGGCGCACGGAGCGCAGCAACCGGAATGTACGAAGTTGCGCATGAGGATTGTGAGCACCGCGCAACAACGCAATTCGCCCGACAATTTAATTTAATGAAGTGCCATGCAATCCAACTATTCCCCAAAAAACATCGAAGCCGCCGCCCAGCAACAGTGGGAATCCACTCAGGCATTCGTCGCCAAAGAAAACAGCGACAAGCCCAAATACTATTGCCTGTCGATGTTCCCCTACCCTTCCGGCAAGCTGCACATGGGCCATGTGCGCAACTACACCATCGGCGACGTGCTTGCGCGCTACCACCGCATGCAGGGCTACAACGTCATGCAGCCAATGGGCTGGGACGCGTTCGGCCTGCCGGCCGAAAACGCGGCGATGGCGAACCACGTGCCGCCCGCCGCCTGGACCTATTCCAACATCGACTACATGAAGCAGCAGCTGAAAGCGCTGGGACTGGGCGTGGACTGGTCGCGTGAAGTGAAGACCTGCTCACCGGATTACTACCGCTGGGAACAGTGGCTGTTCACCCGCCTGTTCAAAAAGGGCGTGATCTATAAAAAAACGGCAGTGGTGAACTGGGACCCGGTGGACAACACCGTGCTGGCGAACGAACAGGTGATCGACGGGCGCGGTTGGCGTTCCGGCGCCGTGGTCGAGAAACGCGACATCCCGATGTATTTCTTCCGCATCACCCAGTATGCCGACGAACTGCTGTCCGGCCTCGACACACTTTCCGGCTGGCCGGAGCAGGTGAAAACCATGCAGGCCAACTGGATCGGCAAGAGCTACGGCGTGCAGTTTGCCTTTCCGCACGGCGATAACGAAAAACTTTGGGTCTATACCACCCGCGCCGACACCATCATGGGCGTGACCTTCGTCGCGGTGGCGGCCGAACACCCGCTGGCAACGCAAGCGGCGCAAGGCAATCCCCAACTCTCTGCCTTCATCGAAGATTGCAAGCAAGGCGGTGTGGCCGAGGCTGACATCGCCACCATGGAAAAGAAGGGCATGGACACCGGCCTCAAAGTCACCCACCCGCTGACCGGCGAACAGGTACCGGTGTGGGTCGGCAACTATGTGCTGATGGGTTACGGGGAGGGTGCGGTGATGGCAGTGCCGGCGCATGACGAACGGGATTTCGGCTTCGCCAAAAAATACAATTTGCCGATCCGCCAATCCATCGCCGTCAAGGGTCATGAATTCAGCGAAGCGGCTTGGCAGGAATGGTATGCCGATAAAGAGAGTGGCGTGTGTGTGAACTCAGGCAAATACGACGGCCTGAATTTTGACCAAGCCGTTGATGCCATCGCCGCCGACTTGAGCGCCAAGGGCTTGGGCCAGAAGAAAGTGCAGTTCCGCCTGCGCGACTGGGGTATCTCGCGCCAGCGCTACTGGGGTTGCCCGATTCCCATTATCCATTGCCCGAGCTGCGGCGATGTCGCCGTGCCTGATGAACAACTGCCGGTCGTGCTGCCGGAGAACGTGGTGCCGGACGGCGCGGGCTCGCCGCTGGCGAAGATGCCCGCATTTTACGACTGCGCCTGCCCGCAATGCGGCGGCAAGGCCAGGCGCGAGACGGACACGATGGACACCTTCGTGGAATCGTCCTGGTACTACGCGCGCTACGCCAGCCCGCAATGCGCCACCGGCATGGTGGATAAAGCGGCTGCGCAAAAATGGTTGCCGGTGGATCAATACATCGGCGGCATCGAACATGCGATTTTGCATTTGCTGTACGCGCGTTTCTTCCACAAGCTGATGCGCGACGAGGGGCTGTTTGGTGGTGAGCCACGAGGATTCCCCCACCCCAACCCTGATGGAACTACTAGCCATTCGACTAAACACGATAAAGCCGTGCAAGTCGCTGGTTATCCCCCGGAGGGAGAGGGAGCAAGCGCCGCGCTGCGCGCATTTAACCCCTTGGACGAGCCTTTTAAAAATCTTTTGACGCAGGGCATGGTGGTCGCGCCGACGTTCTACCGCGACGAGGCGGGCGGCAAGAAACAATGGATCAATCCCGCCGACGTGGAGCTGGCCGTCGATGACAAAGGCCGCCCGACCGGCGCGGTGCTGAAAGCGGATGGCCTGCCTGTCGTCATCGGCGGCACCGAGAAGATGGCAAAATCGAAGAACAACGGCGTCGATCCGCAGGCGATCATTGATGCCTACGGCGCCGACACTGCACGTTTGTTCATGATGTTCGCAGCGCCCCCCGACCAGCAACTGGAATGGTCGGATGCGGGCGTGGAAGGATCGTTCCGCTTCCTGCGCCGGGTGTGGAATTTCGGCATGAAACTCAAGGGCGGGGACACCGCAGCTGAAACGGCGCCAGATCAGGCCGCGCGTTTTGAGCTGCACTCGGTGCTGAAACAGGCGAATTACGACATGGACCGGCACCAGTTCAACACCGTCGCGTCAGCCGGGATGAAAATGCTGAATGCGCTGGAGCGCCTGGACGGCACAAGCAGCCAGGTTGCGCGCGAAGGGTTTTCAATTTTGCTGCGCCTGCTTTCCCCGATCACCCCGCATATCGCGCAAACGCTGTGGAAGGAACTGGGATTGGGCGACGACATCCTCGCCGCGCCCTGGCCGCAAGTGGATGAAGCGGCGCTGGTGCAGGACGAGATCGAGCTAGTAATCCAGATCAACGGCAAGTTGCGCGGCAACCTGCGCGTGGCGAAAGAGGCGGACAAGACCGCCATCGAACAGCTCGCTCTGGCGCACGAAGCAGTGCAGAAACAACTCGGTGGCGGCGCGGCAAAACGCGTGATCGTGGTGCCGGGACGGCTGGTGAATGTGGTGATCTGATGATGAATCTGACCCGCACGCTGCTGCTTCTAACCGTCTTGACCCTGGCCGCGTGCGGTTTCCACCTGCGCGGCAGCGTACCGCAGGATGTGCAGTTCGCTTTCAAGTCGCTGTATCTGCAAGCGCCGGCTGAAACCCTTTTCGTCATCGATCTGCGTCGCGCCCTGCTCGGCAACAAGATCACGCTGGCCGCCGCGCCGGAGCAAGCCGAGCTGGTGCTGGAGGTGCTGTCCGAACAAACCAGCAAACACATCCTGTCTCTCTCCGGTAGCGGCAAGGTGCGCGAGTATGAGTTGCGTTACCGGGTCTCGCTGCGCGCCCACGATGCGCAACGCAACGACTGGCTGCCCGCCGACTCGATCCAGTTGACGCGCCTGCTGACCTTCGACGACGAGCAACTGTTGGCTAAGGAAAATGAAGAGGCGCAGTTGTACAAGGACATGCGCGCCGACGCGGTGGCGCAGACCCTGCGCCGCCTGAATCGGGCCAAACCAAAGGAATAGCGGAATGCGCATCAGCAGCGAAGATCTGCCGCGCCATCTGGCCAAAGGTCCGGGGCCGCTGTATGTGATCCACGGCGAGGCGATGCTGCTCGCCCTCGAGGCGGCGGATGCGATCCGCCTTGCCGCGCGCGACGCGGGTTATACCGAACGCGAAGTATTCATCGCCGAACCGCATTTCAAGTGGGCGGAACTAAAGAACAGCGCGCAAAGTCTGTCGCTGTTTGCCGCGCGCAAGGTGATTGACCTGCGACTCCCCTCCGGCAAGCCAGGCGTGGACGGCGCGCAGGCGCTACAGGCGCATTGCGAAAATCTGCCGCCGGATACCGTCACCCTGATCTCGCTGCCCAAGCTGGAGCCGGCCGCGTACAAGAGCAAATGGTTCAGCGCGCTGGAACAGCACGGCCTGGTCATCAGTGCGGATGAAATCCCGCTGGCCGCCTTGCCGGTCTGGATCGCCCAGCGCCTGCAGCGCCAGCAACAAAGCGCCAACAAGGAAACCCTGACCTTCCTCGCCCAGCGAGTGGAAGGCAATCTGCTTGCCGCCCTGCAGGAAATCCAGAAACTGGCCCTGCTGTTCCCGCCCGGTGCGCTCACCTTTGAACAAGTCAGCGGCGCGGTAATGGATGTGGCGCGCTATGACGTGTTCGATCTTTCGGCGGCGATGCTGGGCGGCGACGCGGCGCGTTTTGCCCGCATCCTGGACGGTCTGCGCGCCGAGGGCACGGCCACGGTGCTGATCCTGTGGTCGCTGTCCGACGACATCCGGCTGCTGGCCAAAGCTGCCCGGGCCTTGCAGCGGGGCGGCAATCTGGATCAGGCGCTGCGCGAGGCGCGCGTCTGGGGCCCAAAAAAACCGCTGGTGGAGCGCGCCGTGCGCCGCTTCAGCCCCGCCTTTGCGGAGCGCGCCCTGCAGCGTGCCGCGCAGATCGACCGCCTGATCAAGGGTCTGCGCCAGGGCGACGTGTGGGATGAGTTGTTGCAACTCGGGTTGCGCTGCGCAAGGGCGGGCGCGCGATGAGCGAAGTCTTATTGGTTTTCACCACTCTGCCGGATCGAGCGAGCGGGGAACGCATCGCCGGGGCGCTAGTCACAGAGCGCGTCGCCGCCTGCGTGAACCTTATGGCCGCAGCCACTTCGTTCTATCATTGGCAAGGAAAACTGGAACGGACGGGCGAAATTCCATTGCTGATCAAAACCACCCGCAGCGCCTACCCGCAACTGGAGCAAAGGCTGCGCGAGTTGCATCCCTATGATTTGCCGGAGATCATCGCGCTGCCGGTCGCGGCCGGGCTGCCGGATTATCTGAGTTGGGTGAGGCGTGAAACCAATGATCCTGCTCTGAATGAAAGATTGTCGGGCTGAAGCCCGACCTACCCGACAACAAAACCAAAGGATCCCGATAATGCGTCGTTTGTTGTTGCTTGCCCTGTTCTGCTTTGCGCCGCTGGCGCAGGCCGACCTCCTTTCGTTCGGCAACAAGCCAAAGTTCCTGCCGCCGGATCAGGCGTTCGTCCTGAAGATCGAGGTCGTCGACCAGCGCACCTTGCGGGCGCACTTCACCATCACGCCTGGTTACTATCTGTACCGCGACAAGACGACTTTCAGCATCGCGAATGACACGGCAAAGATTGCGCACGTGACCCTGCCGCCGGGCGAAACCAAGAACGATCCCAATTTTGGTGTGCTGCAAGTATTCCATGATTCGTTTCAGGGGGAACTCGCGCTCGAGGCGGTCGATGTGAAAATGCCGCTGGCGGTGCAGGCAACATATCAGGGCTGCAGCGACGAGGGCCTGTGTTATCCGCCGATCGAAAAGCGCTACACCCTTGAGCTGACGCAGGTCGTCAGCACCGCACCGCCCGTCATCACCCCGGCACCGGAGGATGAGAACTCGCGGATCGCGCAGCTGTTCCGCGACGGCAACTTCTGGCTGATCGTGTCCTTCTTTTTCGGCGCGGGGCTGCTGCTCGCGCTGACCCCCTGCGTGTTCCCGATGATCCCCATCCTGTCCGGCATCATCGTCGGGCGCGGCCGCCACATTACCCATGCCCATGCCTTCCTACTGTCGCTGGCTTATGTGCTGGGCATGGCGGTCACCTACGCCATCGTCGGCGTGGCGGCGGGGTATTCCGGCAGCCTGCTCTCCAATGCGCTGCAGACGCCGTGGGTGCTGGGCGGTTTTGCCGCGCTGTTCGTGCTGCTGGCGCTGTCCATGTTCGGGCTGTATGAATTGCAGTTGCCTGCCGCCCTGCAAAGCAGGCTCTCCGACACCAGCAACAGGCTGCACGGCGGTCATTTGTCGGGCGTGTTCGCCATGGGCGCGCTGTCCGCCATCATCATGGGACCTTGTGTCGCCGCTCCCTTGGCGGGCGCATTGCTCTACATCAGCCAGACCCACGATGCGGTGCTGGGCGGAACCGCATTATTCGTGCTGGCGCTCGGCATGGGGGTGCCGCTGCTGCTGATCGGCACCTCCGCCGGCACCCTGTTGCCAAAGGCCGGCCCCTGGATGGAAGGGGTCAAAAAATTCTTCGGGGTGACGATGCTGGCGCTGGCGATCTGGATCGTGATGCCGGTCATTCCGCTGGCGGCACAGATGCTCGCCTGGGCATCGCTGCTCATCTTCAGCGCCATTCATCTGCACGCGCTCGACCCGCTGCCCCCCAACAGCAAGGGAGGGCGCAGACTGGGCAAGGCCGTCGGCGTTTTTGCCCTGCTGCTCGGTGTGGCCTATCTGATCGGGGCGCTGTCCGGGGCGCGCGACATTCTGCGTCCGCTCGGCAGCATCGTCGGCACGACACCGGCTGCCACACCGGCGCTGCCGTTTGAACGGATCAAAGGACTGGCGGCGCTGGAGGCGCGCATCGCACAGGTGCCGGGCAAAGTGGTGATGCTGGATTTCTATGCCGACTGGTGCATCTCCTGCAAAGAGATGGAACGCTTCACGTTCAGCGATCCCGCCATCCAGGCGAGATTAAAAAAAGCAGTCCTGTTGCAAGCCGACGTCACCGCCAATGACGCCGATGACAAGGCACTGCTCCAGCGCTTCCAGTTGTTCGGCCCGCCGGCCATCCTGTTCTATGATCGCAACGGGCGTGAATTGCCGGATGCGCGCGTCATCGGCTATCAGGATGCGGCAGAATTCGGCGCATCGCTCAATCGAGCCGGACTATGAGCTTGATTATGCACAACATCGCCGAAACGATGGACAAAGTTCCCTATTTTGCGGCAAACTGCGCGCCATGAAACACATCCTCGTCCTCCACGGCCCCAACCTCAACCTGCTCGGCAGTCGCGAGCCGGATGTGTATGGTTGCGTCACGTTGGATGAAATTAACGCCAAATTGGCCGCACAAGCCCAGGCAAGCCAGGCCAATCTCGACCACTTCCAGAGCAATGCCGAAGCGGCGTTGGTTGAGCGCGTGCAGCAGGCGCGCAATGACGGCACCGACTTCATCATCATCAACCCCGCCGCCTTCACCCACACCAGTGTGGCCTTGCGCGATGCGCTGGCAGCCGTGGCGATCCCCTTCGTCGAAGTGCATCTATCCAACGTGTTCGCGCGCGAGGCGTTTCGCAAAGAATCCTATTTTTCCGACCTCGCAGTCGGCGTCATCAGCGGGCTTGGCGCAACCGGCTACGAACTCGCTTTGCAATTCGCATTACAACATTCTGTAAGGAGCTAACCATGGATTTACGCAAACTGAAAACCCTGATCGAACTGGTCGAAAACTCGGGTATCGCAGAACTGGAACTGACTGAAGGCGAGGAGCACGTGCGCATCTCACGTACCAGTTCTGTCGCCGCGCCGATGCAGCAGATGTATGCCGCACCACAACAGTTTGCTCCCGCTCCCGTTTCCGCCGCTCCGGCGGCTCCGGCCGCGCCCGCCGTCGAGGAGGGCCACGTGGTCAAATCGCCGATGGTTGGCAGTTTCTATCGCGCGCCGTCACCCGGCGCGAAGTCTTTTGTCGATATCGGGCAAGCGGTAAAAGAAGGCGACACCCTTTGCATCATCGAGGCGATGAAGCTGCTGAACGAGATTGAATCCGACAAGGCGGGCGTGGTCAAAGCCATTTTGGTCGAGAATGGCCAAGCGGTCGAATTTGGCCAGCCGCTGTTCATCATCGGTTAAACGATCATGGCCGTCTTTGAACGCAAACCCAAAACGCCGGCACCGCCGGAGAAGCCCCTCATGTTTGAAAAAATCCTGATCGCCAACCGCGGCGAGATCGCGCTGCGCATCCAGCGCGCCTGCCGAGAATTGGGCATCAAGACCGTGGCGGTGCATTCCGAGGCGGATGCCGACGCAAAGTACGTCAAGCTGGCCGACGAATCGGTGTGCATCGGCCCTGCGCCGTCAACCTTGAGTTACCTCAACGTGCCCGCCATCATCAGCGCGGCGGAAGTCACCGATGCGCAGGCGATCCATCCCGGCTACGGCTTCCTGTCGGAAAATGCCGACTTTTCCGAACGCTGCGAAAAATCCGGCTTCGTCTTCATCGGCCCGCGCGCCGAGACCATCCGCCTGATGGGCGACAAGGTCAGCGCCAAGATCGCGATGACCAAAGCCGGGGTGCCCTGTGTGCCCGGTGTCGAGGGCGCCTTGCCGGAGGATCCGGCGGAGATCGTCAAGATTGCGCGCAGCATCGGTTACCCGGTCATCATCAAGGCTTCCGGCGGCGGCGGCGGGCGCGGCATGCGCGTGGTGCACACCGAGGCGGCACTGCTCAATGCAGTGACCATGACCCGCACCGAAGCCCAGGCGGCGTTCAACAATCCCATGGTGTACATGGAGAAGTACCTTGAAAATCCGCGCCATATCGAGATTCAGATATTGGCCGACCAGCACGGCAACGCCGTGTATCTGGGTGAACGCGATTGCTCCATGCAGCGGCGCAATCAAAAGGTGCTGGAAGAAGCGCCGGCACCACTGCTCAACCCCAAACTGCGCGACAAGATCGGCGAACGCTGCGCCGAAGCCTGCCGCAAGATCGGCTACCGAGGCGCGGGCACGTTCGAGTTCCTGTACGAGAACAACGAGTTCTACTTCATCGAGATGAACACGCGGGTGCAGGTCGAACATCCGGTCACCGAGATGATCACCGGGGTCGATATCGTGCAGCAGCAGATCCGCATCGCGGCGGGAGAAAAACTGCCGTTCAGGCAGCGCGATATCCAGTTGCGCGGGCATGCCATCGAATGCCGCATCAACGCCGAGCACCCCTATACCTTTGTACCCTCGCCCGGTCGCATCACGACCTGGCACGTGCCGGGCGGACCCGGCATCCGCGTCGATTCGCACGTGTATGCCAACTACTTCATCCCGCCGCATTACGACTCGATGATCGGCAAGGTCATCGCCTACGGTGACACCCGCGAGCAAGCCATCGCGCGGATGCGCACCGCCCTGTCCGAAATGGCGGTGGAAGGCATCAACACCAACATCCCGCTGCATCAGGAACTGATGAACGATGCGGCCTTCATCCGTGGCGGCACCAGCATCCATTATCTGGAGCACAAGCTGGCAGAAAGAACGAAGGGTAAATAAACGATCCCGGCTCAGGCCATACAAACCATGACAAGTCTTCGCCCGAATCGTTTCCCTCACCCCCGTTCCCCCTCTCCCAAAGGGCGAGGGGTACGGTCGGTCGCTTCTCGGGACACCCTTTAACCGTGTCCTGGCTCACGCTGTCGGTGCAAGCGGCCGCCAATCATGCCGAAGCATTGAGCGAGTCACTGTTGGCGCACGGTGCGCTCTCGGTTGACTTGCTCGATGCCGATGCCGACACCCCGGACGAGCAGGCCATTTTCGGTGAACCGGGCGAGCCGACCGCCAGCGTGTGGCAGCACAATCTGGTTAACGCCCTGTTCGAGCAGAATGCCGATGTCGAATCTATTCTGCAAACTTGTTACGCCGAACTCGGCATCACTCCCCCGCCGGCACACCGCATCGAAAAACTCGAAGAGAACGACTGGGTGCGGCTGACCCAATCGCAGTTCGATCCCATCCGCATTTCACCGCGCCTGTGGATCGTGCCCACCTGGCATACACCTGCCGACCCCGCCGCCATCAACATCGTGCTCGACCCCGGTCTGGCGTTCGGCACCGGCAGTCACCCCACCACGCGCCTGTGTCTGCGCTGGCTGGATGCAAACCTGACAGGCGGCGAAACGGTGCTCGACTACGGCTGCGGCTCCGGCATCCTGGCCATCGCCGCGCTGAAGCTGGGTGCGTCCAATGCCATCGGCGTTGACATCGACGCGCAGGCGGTACAAGCCAGCCGCGACAATGCCCAAGCCAACCAGATGCGGGCGGATTTCTTCCTGCCGGACGACATCCGGCTGGCACAATATGATGTCGTGGTGGCGAACATCCTGACCAATCCGCTGCGCGTGCTGGCGCCATTGCTGGCTGGCGCGACCCGACCCGGCGGGCGCATCGTGCTCTCCGGCATCCTCGCCGCGCAGGCGGCGGAAGTCTCACTCATCTACGCGCAATGGTTCGATCTCGCGCCCGCCGTGATTGAAGACGGTTGGTGCTGTTTGTCGGGTCTGAAAAAATGAATATCGCGGTCACCCGGTGTCCGGCCTGCGCCACTCGCTTCAATGTCAGCGAGGCACAGCTTGAGGCGCGCGACGGCATGGTGCGTTGCGGTCGTTGCGAGACGGTGTTCAATGCGCGCGAGCACCTCCAGCCGGATGAGCCTAGCCCGCAATTGAGTCTGCCCATCGACGATGCGCCGGTCGCCGCCGAAATCAGCGCCGATCTGCCGCCGCCACCCGACAGCGATGCGCGCAGCGAGCACTTCATCCCGCCGGAAATTCCGGCAAATACGGACACCAGCGCACTTGCCGCGCCGGCCGACCTGAGCGGTCTCGATGAGCCGCCGCCCACGCTGGCACAGCAGGTGCAGTTCCACCCTGGCGAACCGGAAGCGGAGCAAAGCCCTGCCGCGCCGCGCCACCCGCGCCGCGCCCTCGGCCTTGTTCTGGGCCTGTTGCTCTGCCTGCTCCTGCTTGCGCAGGCGACCTATTTCTTCCGCGCCGAAATCGCCCTGCGCCTGCCCGGATTAAAACCATTGCTGGTGCAACTGTGCGAGCCATTGTCCTGCACCATCCCCCTGCCGCGCGATGCCGACCTGTTGGCGATCGAATCGTCCGAACTGGAGGCGGATGCCACCCATCCCGGCGTATTCACCCTGCACGTCGTGTTGCGCAACCACGCGCCGCATGCGCAGGCGCTGCCCAATCTGGAGCTGACCCTGACCGACCTGAACGAGCAGGTAATCGCCCGCCGCGCGTTTCCTCCCGCCGCTTATCTGCAAGGTCCGGATGCGCGCCTTGATGCGCTGGCGGCCAAGCGGGAATTGTCTCTCGCCCTGCCTTTGCAAACGGCCGAACTGCGCCCGACCGGCTATCGTTTGCTGCTGTTCTATCCCGAACAACCCTGACCAAGGAAAATATCATGCCCAGCCTTAAACAAACCCCCCTGAATGCAGCGCACCGCGCGATGGGCGCGAAGATGGTGGATTTCGGCGGCTGGGACATGCCGGTCAATTACGGCTCGCAGATCGAGGAACACCATCAGGTGCGCAACGACTGCGGCATGTTCGATGTGTCGCACATGCGCGTGGTCGATGTGAAGGGCGAGGGTGCACGCGCTTTCCTGCACCACCTGCTGGCGAACAATGTGGACAAGCTGACTGTGCCCGGCAAGGCGCTGTATTCCACCATGCTGCTGGAGAACGGCGGCGTGATCGATGACCTCATCGTCTATTTCATGCGCGAGGACTGGTTCCGCATCGTGGTCAATGCCGGAACGGCGGATAACGATCTGGTGTGGATGAAACAACAAGCCGCCCAGCACGCGCCGCAACTCACCATCGTTGACCATCCAGAATTAGCCATGATTGCAGTGCAGGGACCGAACGCCCGCACCAAGGTGTGGGAAGCGTTGCCCGGCAGCAAGGAATTGTCGGAACACCTCATCCCGTTCAGCGCGGTGGAGATGGGGTCGATGTTCATCGCCCGCACCGGTTACACCGGCGAGGACGGCTTCGAAATCATGCTGCCCGCCAAGGCAGCGCCGTTCTTTTGGGCGACGCTGGCCGAGCACGGCGTCAAACCGATCGGCCTCGGCGCGCGCGATACCCTGCGCCTGGAAGCGGGCATGAACCTGTATGGCCACGACATGAACGAGCGCGTCGGCCCGCTGGAATCCGGTCTGGCGTGGACGGTGGACCTCAAGAGTCCGCGCGATTTCATCGGCAAGGCGGCGCTGTTGGCCCATCCGCCGACTCTCAAGCTGGTCGGGTTGCTGCTGCTGGATCGCGGCGTGCTGCGCGACCATCAGCACGTGCACAGCGCGCACGGCGAGGGCGAGATCACCAGCGGCAGTTTTTCGCCCACGCTGGAGAAATCCATCGCGCTGGCGCGCGTGCCGAACGGGGTACAAATCGGCGACAGCGTACAAGTCGCCGTTCGCGATAAAATGCTGGCCGCGCGGGTGGTCAAATATCCGTTCGCCCGCAATGGCAAAGGTTTGGTTTAACAGAAAACTGGCGGGGGTCGGACTTCGGTCCGACAGATTACGGTTAATTCATGTCGGGTTGAAACCCGACCTACATTTGGAGACATAAATGAGCAACCCAGGCAACCTGAAATACACCGCATCCCACGAATGGGTCAAAACCGAAGCCGACGGCACGCTCACGGTCGGCATCACCGACCACGCGCAGGAATTGCTCGGTGACATGGTCTTCGTCGAGGCGCCCACTGCCGGACGCAAGCTGAAAGCCAAGGAAGAATGTGCCGTGGTGGAATCGGTGAAGGCTGCCGCCGACGTGTACGCGCCCGTGTCCGGCACCGTGACTGCGGCCAACAGCGAACTGGACGGCACGCCCGAAGCCATCAACAGCGATCCTTACGGCGCATGGATCTTCAAAATGAAGCCGGACAACGCGGCGGATGTCGCGGCCCTGCTGGATGCGACTGCTTATCAAGCCGTCGTCGACAGCGAAGCACATTAAAACCAAAACATAGCCACAGAGAACGCAGAGTTCACAGAGATTTCCGCTTCGGTTTTTCTCTGTGTGCTCTGTGGCTAAATTGCTTTTGAATTTCTAAATATTCATCCCTGAGTCCGACCATGAACAACACCGACCCATTCGTAACTCGCCACAACGGTTCCAACGCGCAGGATGTGCAAGCCATGCTGGAGAAGATCAACGCGCCCTCGCTGGATGCGCTGATCGACCAGACCGTCCCCGCCGCGATCCGTCTGCGGCAGCCGCTGAACCTGCCGGACGGTATGAGCGAGCATGAATACCTGGACCATCTGCGCGGACTTGCGGCGAAAAACACCTTGTTCAAAAGTTACATCGGTTACGGTTATTACGGCACCGTGTTGCCCGCCGTGATCCAGCGCAACGTGCTGGAGAATCCGGGCTGGTACACCGCCTACACGCCGTACCAGCCGGAGATCGCGCAGGGCCGGTTGGAAGCGCTGCTGAATTTCCAGACCATGATCGTCGATCTGACCGGTATGGAGATCGCCAACGCCTCGCTACTGGATGAAGCGACCGCCGCCGCCGAGGCGATGATCATGCTGCACGGCCTGCGCTCGCGCGAGGACGCGGCCGCCGGCAAGAACAGTTTCTTCGTGTCGCACGAATGTTTCCCGCAGACGATTGAAGTGCTGAAGACGCGCGCCCGGCCGCTCGGCATCGAGCTGGTGATCGGCGACTTCAAGACCGTCACCTTGAACGACCAGTTGTACGGCGCACTGCTGCAATATCCCGCCGCCAACGGCGTGGTGCATGACTACGCTGATTTCGTGGCGCGCGCCAAGGCGAACAGCATGACCGTCGCGGTCGCCGCCGACATCCTGAGTCTGGTGCTGCTCACCCCGCCGGGCGAATGGGGGGCGGATGTGGTGCTGGGTTCGACCCAGCGCTTTGGCGTGCCGATGGGCTACGGCGGCCCGCATGCCGCCTACTTCGCCACCCGCGATGCGTTCAAACGTTCCATGCCCGGACGCCTGATCGGCGTGTCGCGGGATGCCGACGGCAACCCCGCCTTGCGCATGGCGCTGCAAACCCGCGAGCAACATATCCGGCGCGAGAAAGCCACCTCCAACATCTGCACCGCGCAGGCATTGCTCGCCATCATGGCCTCGATGTATGCGGTGTATCACGGCGCAGAGGGCCTGCGCGCCATCGCTGAACACGTGCACCGCGCCGCCGCCGCGCTGGCGGGCGAACTGAAGAAATTGGGTTACACGGTGGCTTACGACAATTTCTTCGACACGCTCAAATTAACGCACCCTGACAACGGCAAGATTCGTGCATTGGCTGAAGCGGCGCAGATCAACTTCCGTTACAGCGAAAAAGGCATCGGCATCGCGCTGGATGAAACCACCTCGACCGATGACCTCAACGCCATCCTCGCCGTGTTCGCCCAAGCGGCCGGCAAGCCGGCGCTCCGGCTCACCGCCGCACAGATCGCCGCGCAGACAATGCACATCCAGCCCCGAGCTTCGGCCATCCTGAGCCATCCGGTGTTCAATACCTATCACTCCGAAACGGAGATGATGCGTTACCTCAAGCGACTGGAGAACAAGGATCTGTCGCTCACGCATTCGATGATCTCGCTCGGTTCCTGCACCATGAAGTTGAACGCGGCGTCCGAGATGCTGGCGCTGACCTGGCCGGAGTTCGCCAACCTGCATCCCTTCGTGCCGACCGAACAGGCCGCAGGCTTCCAGGAAGTCATCGCTGGACTGGATGCTGCGCTGTCCGAAATCACCGGCTTCGCGCAGATGAGTTTCCAGCCCAACAGCGGTGCGTCCGGCGAATATGCCGGCCTGCAAGTGATTCAGGCCTATCACCGTTCGCGCGGGGAGGCGCAGCGCGACGTGGTGCTGATTCCCTCTTCCGCACACGGCACCAACCCCGCCAGTGCGGCGATGTGCGGCATGACGATCGTGGTGGTGAAGTGCGACAGCAAAGGCAACATCGATGTCGAAGACCTGCGCGAGAAAGCGCAAGCACACAAAGCCGACCTGTCGTGCCTGATGGTGACCTATCCCAGCACGCACGGCGTGTATGAAGAGTCGATCAAGGACATCACCGCGATCATCCACGCTCACGGCGGCCAGGTGTACATGGACGGCGCGAACATGAACGCGCAGGTCGGCCTCACCAGCCCGGGCAACATCGGCGCGGACGTGTGTCACTTGAACCTGCACAAGACCTTCGCCATCCCGCACGGCGGCGGCGGGCCGGGTGTAGGGCCCATCGGCGTGGCGGAACATCTCACCCCGTTCCTGCCCTCGCATCCGCTGGTCAAGGTCGGCGGCGAACAGGGGATTTCCGCCGTCGCGGCAGCGCCCTTTGGCAGCGCCCTGATCCTGCTCATTTCTTACGCCTACATCAGGATGATGGGCGGAACGGGACTCACCGCAGCAACCAGGATGGCGATCCTGAATGCCAACTACATCAAGGAATCGCTGAAGGATCACTACGCGACTTTGTACAGCGGCACACAGGGACGTTGCGCGCACGAGATGATCCTGGATTGTCGTGAATGGAAAAAAGAAGGCGTGGAAGTGGGCGATATCGCCAAGCGCCTGATGGACTTTGGCTTCCATGCGCCGACCACTTCGTTCCCGGTGGTGGATACGCTGATGGTGGAACCGACCGAGAGTGAATCGAAGGCGGAACTGGACCGCTTCTGCGCGGCGATGATTGCGATTCGCGGCGAGATCGAAGAGGTGGTGACCGGCCAGGCAGACAAGCAGGACAACATCCTCAAGCACGCGCCGCATACCGCGCAAGCCGTGTCCGCCAATGAATGGTCGCGCCCGTATTCGCGCCAGCAAGCCGCCTGGCCGCTCGACTGGGTGCGCCAGAATAAATTCTGGCCAAGTGTTGCGCGCGTCGATAACGTCTATGGTGACAAGCATCTGGTGTGCGTCTGCGCATCGATAGAGTGTTGAGTTTCAATCGGCCCGTTTCATCGTCCGCCACGCTTGTGGGAGCGCAATTTATTGCGCGATTCCGCAACAGGTAATCGCGCAATAAATTGCGCTCCCACATCAAAGTCCAGTAACAATCCAAGGAGATTCAGAATGGCTAAAGACATTGCAAACAAAACCGGCACGACCCTCACCGGTGCGCCCGTCACCCTGTTCGGCAAATTCCCGGAAGTCGGCCAGATCGCCCCCGCGTTCAAATTGGTGGACAAGGATTTGCAGGACGTGTCGCTGCAAAACTTCGCCGGCAAGCGCAAGGTACTGAACATTGTGCCCAGTCTGGATACGGCGATATGCGCCACTTCCACCCGCAAGTTCAACGATGCCGCCGGCAAGCTGGACAACACCGTGGTACTGGTGATCTCCGCCGATCTGCCATTCGCGATGAGCCGCTTCTGCGTGGCGGAAGGACTGGAAAATGTGGTGACGCTATCGCTGATGCGCGGGCGCGACTTCATGCGCAACTACGGCGTGAAGATCGCCGACACGGCACTGGCCGGCGTCACCGCCCGCGCGGTGCTGGTGCTGGACGAACATGACAAGGTCATTCATGCCGAGCTGGTGGATGACATCAAGCACGAGCCGAATTACGACGCGGCACTGGCAGTCTTGCAGTAAGGGTGGGGGTTCAGTTGAACATCCACCGGCGCATCATCGGCATCTGCTGGCTGATCTTCGGTGTGCTGATCGTGTCGCTGGTCGCGCTTAATCTGACCACTCTCGATGCACGGGTGCGCGCGCTCGGCGCCACCATGGGTTTGCTGTATCTGGTGGCAGGTTTCGTTCTGCTCGCCAACCGCCCGCGGGCGTGGCGCTTCGGCCTGCCCTGCGCCGTGCTGTCGCTCATCACTTTCCCGGTCGGCACCCCGCTCGGCATCTATTACCTCTGGTATCACTTCCGCCGCGAACGCCGCTCCTGAGCGCGTCAACTTCGTTTTAGTCTGCCAGCCAGCAACAGGAAAACGCGGGAACAGTGATGGCCTCGTTTTCCGTCTCGACCCGCATTCCGCTGCACAGCTCTTTCAGCGCATCCTCTCGATAAAAACCGGATGGGCGCAACACCTCCAGCGGCAAAAACTGCGGCTGGTCGTTAAAATTTGCCACCACCAGCACGCGGTTGCGCGGATTCTGCAGATCGGCGCGCAGATATACCAGCAGGTTGGGATTTCCCACCGCAATCAACTGGCGGTTATCGAAATCGGCGAAGGCCGACAGCTCCTTGCGCAAGGCGATCATTTTCTTCAATCGGCTGAAGAGGCGCTGCTCGACCGTGCCGTTCTGGTGGCGTTTTTCCGCTTTGGCCCAGTCGAAATTCGCGCGATTCATCCAGCGATTGTCGGCGGCTTTGGCCGGATCTGCCAGGTACTCCGGGCTGTTCAGGGTGCCGATCCCGTCGCCGTAATACAGCAGCGGGATGCCGCCGAAAGACAGGATGATACCGTGCAGCAGCACGATGGTGTTTATCGCCGTGTCGATCGCCTGTGCGTCGTTCTGTTCGAGCGCCGCTTCCAGTCCGGCGAGCGAGGCCAGCGTGCCGGAAATACGCGCATCGCCGGTCTTTGGATTTTCGCCAAAGGGAAGGCCGCGCGCCGATGAACCGTCGAAGCGCCCGGTAAAGTAGTCAATCAAAAAGCGGCGGTGTTTTTGCGGATCGTAGCCCGCCAGCCGCGCATCTTCATCGGCAAAGCCGAGTCCGATGTCATCGTGGCAGCGCGCATAGTTAAGCCAGGTTGCGCGCTCCAGTTTGGCGGGCAGATGCTGGATGCCCAGATTGAGCAACTTCGCGTTGCGGGTCGCCACCCCGTCCCACAGCAACGACATCAGGGTGGCGTTGTAGGCGATCTCGCATTCCTTCGCCATAATCGCATCCTCGCCGAAATACTTGCTGATCTCGCCCGGTGCGACGATCGCTTCGGCGATGAACAGCACACCCGGCGCTGTCACCTGGCAGCAATCCTTCATCAGTTGCAACAATAGATGCGCCTCGCGCTCGTTCTGGCAGGTGCTGCCGAGTTTCTTCCACAGAAAGGCCACCGCATCCATACGCAGGATGTCCGCCCCCTTGTTGGCCCAGAACAGGATGATATCGACCATCTCGATCAGCACGGCAGGATTGCGGTAATTCAGGTCCCACTGATAGGTGTTGAATACCGTCATCACCCATTTGCCCATCGCTGCGTCCCAGGTGAAGTTGCCGGGCGCGGTGGCCGGAAAAATCTCCGGCATTGTCTCCTCGTACGCGTCCGGCATCTCGCGGTCATCGAACACGTAGTAGTAATCCTGATATTTTTTATCTCCCTGGCGCGCCTGCTGCGCCCACTCGTGCTGGTCCGAAGTATGGTTGACCACCACATCCAGCACCAGCAGCATCTCGCGCTTGCGCATGGTGGCCGCCAATGCCTCAATATCTTCGTTGCTGCCAAAACGCGCATCCACCTTGCAAAAGTCGCGCACCGCATAACCGCCGTCGCTGGCGCCTTCCGGACAATCCAGAATCGGCATCACATGCAGCAGGTTGACGCCCAGATCCTGCAGATAGGGCAGCTTGGCGCGCAACCCCTTGAGATCACCGGCAAAACGGTCGCAGTACAGCGCCATGCCCACCCATTTCTGGCTGAGGAACCAGTTGTAGTCGCGCTCACGCGCCAGGTCGGATTTGCGCAGATGCGGTGCGCGCTCGATGTAGCGTTGCGCCAGCGTCTCGACCAGACTGACCATCTGCGCCTTGAGGTCGGCACGCTCGCCGTAAAGCAAGTGAAACAGGGAGTGAATGGTGTAAAAATTTGCCCCCAGCCGGGTATAGAAATGGCGCAACCGCAACTCGCCGATCTCCGGCTTGAGCTCCTGCAATATCTCGTTGAGCATGGCGTGTGAGGCTTGTTCGTACATTGTCAGCTTTCCTAGTCAGTCTGTTGCCGCAGCCAGCCATCCGTTTCCGGCCAGAAATGCGCGGCCCCTTCGAGTATGCCCGCGCTGTAATTGCCGTTCATGCCGAGGTATCCGCCCCGGGCAAAATACAGCGATCGGTGATGGGCGGCAGCGGTCAGCTCCCGCACCTCGCTGGCGGCATTGGCCACCAGCACGCTCGGCACTTCGCCCAACAGGACATCCAGATCGTTGCCGCTATCTCCGGCAAACAGGGTGTCCGCCAGCGCGAATTGCTTTGTCTCCATCAGAAAACGGATGGCACGCAATTTGTTGGCACTGGCCGGCAGCACATCGAGCAGTCCCACCGTGGCCGCTTCATCCATGCTGTAAATCAGGTTGGCTTTGATTCCTTCCCGCGCCAGCACTTCACGCAGGCATTCGAGCAGTGCAGGAATGTCGGCACCTGGATCGAGATAGAAGCTGAGTTTATGGCGATTCTGTTTTTCCTGTTCCTGCAATTTCAGCGCGGGCGAAATTTGCACCCGGTCGCGCAACGCGTGATGGGATAGCCCTCGCCAGTCCGGTGCGATTTGCGCCTCCCATTCCTCCCAGATTTCCCAACTCCCCGCTTTCACCCGATAAATCGTGGCACCCACATCAGCAATGGCGTAATCGGGCTGCGGCAGGCCGTATTCAGCAATTCCCTGCTCGATCAGCGCCCGGTGTCGGCCGCTGACGTAGGCCAGTGTCACCTCCTCGCGGCCTACCAGTTGGCGAAAGTGCTCACGTGCGCCGGGCGACTCGGCTTGTGCTCCGTTCGGGATCAGGGTGCGATCAAGGTCAGTGCACAACAGCCGGCGCGTCATGAAACATCCCGTTTGTCGGCGAACAAATCGTAGTGAGCGATCGCCTCCAGAATTCCGGCGGCATGCTGTTGCTGTGCAAAATAGATACTGTCGATGGCGGCCAGGTCCGACAGTTCAGCCACGTGCGGGCTGGCCACGACTGCACCCAGCGTATTGCCTAGCAACATGTCGGTATCGGCGGCCGTCGCGCCGCATGCCAACGTATTTTCCAGGGCAAAACCCAATTGTTCCGCGCACCAGCGCAGAGCCAGGCCTTTGGAAGCGCGCAACGGGACCACATCCAGATACTGGCCAAAAGAAAATATGGTATTGACCGCCTGTTCGTTGCGTAACAGGGTCTGGCGGATCTCCTGCGCGTTCGTTGCGGCATGGTCAATGTAGTAGCTGATCTTGAATGGACTCTGAAAAGATTTTTGCTGCAGCAGCAGGCCGGGCATCTCGGCCAAAACGTCCTTGACCGCCTGCGGGTACCAGCGGAAATTGATATGTCGCCGCCATACTTCGGAACGGGTCAGGCCCGGCGCATAAAAAATTTCCGTGCCTTGGTCGGTAATCAGCACGTCCGGCTTGGTTATATTGTATTGGCGCAACTTGGTCAGCGCGTCATCCAGATGGCGCCCGGTGGCAATGCCGAACAGGGTCGTCTTGCGATTCTCCTGCATGAGCCGGAGGAATTCTTTCAGTGCCTGCTCGTCGCCGATCAGATTCAGGTCGATGCTGGTAAAGATTGCCCGGTTGCGGAAAATGCCGGGGCGGCGCTTGCCGCTGATGGCGGCCACCGGCTCGGATTTTTCCACCAGCGGCCGGATCACCCTGAGATATTTTTCCACATGCGCCTGCCATGAGTAGTGGCGGCCCACCCCGGCAATCCCGTTCTTTGCCAGTCGACCCCATGCGCGCCGGTCTGTGAGCGTATCGAGGATCGTTTCCGCCATGGCCGGTTTGTCCAACGGATCGATCAAACGGCCGTTCTCGCAGTTGCGGATGATGTCGGCCGGTCCGCCATCCTCGGTAGCCACGATGGGCAAACCGCATGCCGCCGCCTCAATCAGGGTCAGGCCGAACGGCTCGGTCAGCGCGGGATTGACGAACACCCCGCGCGTAGCGGCAGCGAGGCGATACAGCAAGGCCACTTCTTCCGGCGCATGATGTTTGGGATAGGCGATTTTGCCGTACAGATCATACTTGTCGATTGCCAGCAGAATGGCATTCAGCACCCCGGCGGCACCCTCCTCCATCTCCTGAATATCGTCACGGTTGCCCGCCACGATCACCAGATTGGCCTTCTCCTGCAAGGCCGGTGATGCGCCATAGGACTCGATCAGGGAAACGATGTTTTTTCTGGGATCGGGACGCGACAGGGCGAGGATGATCGGTTTGTTCGGCTGCGCCAGAAAACGTTTCAATTCCTGCGCGATGCGGCTTTGCTTCTCATTCCCTTGTGGCGGGAAAAACTGCGTCAGGTCGGTGCCGGGCGGAATCACCCGCATGCGCTCCGGCTGGTAAAAATCATACAAGCCGTATTGTTGCTCGACCTCCTGCTGGGTGCTGGTGATGACGCGCTCGGCCACGCCCAGCGTAGTCTCTTCCGCCTCGATGCGGCGGCTGATGTGATAAGTGTCCTCGATCTCGCTGCGCTTGACGCCGGACGCCAGCAGTTGCTTGCGTTTGCTGCGCCCGAGCGAGTGGCCGGTATGCACCAGCGGAATCCCGAGCTGGTGCGACAGGCGCGAACCGACATAACCGGCATCCGCATAGTGGCTGTGAATGACGTCCGGCATGCGCGGACAGGTCTTGAGAAACGCCAATGCGTTGTCGGAGAAATTCTCCAGCGTATCCCACAACATTTCCTTGCGCAGATACTTCGGCTCGCCGCATTCTATGCGCACGATGCACGCTTTGTCCGACAACGGCTCCAGCGGCTGCGCGTAATCCGGACTGACCAGCGGATCAATGACCCGGCGCGTCAACAGGATCACCCGCTCGACATCCGCGCGCTCCCCCAGCGCGCGTGCCAACTCGACCACGTACTTGGTCTGGCCGCCGGTGTCGGCATCCCGCCCCAGCTCCAGATCATGGCCGCGGATCAGGCCGTGCACGCTGATCAGCACGATGAAAAGCGGTTGCGCTACTTTCGATTCCGGATTTTTCATGACTGCCACTCGGCCAGGAACGGCGCGTAGAAATCATTATCGTCGGGAACTGCCCCGCGAATCCCGCAGACCGCCGCGGCAAACGTATGCGCGCGCTGCAAAGTGAGCGCGGCAGGCCAGCGCTGCAGCCTGCCAAGAATGAACACGGCAGAAAAACCGTCACCCGCGCCTACCGTATCGATGATGGAGATGGCTTGCTCCTCCGGCTGGACGCGCACCACCTCCTTGTCTTTCTCCAGCAACCAGGCACCGGCACCGCCGCAGGTGACCAGCATGCGGCGCACGCCGAAAGTCTGCATCAGCGACCCTGCCTGACCCTGCGGCGTATCACCCGGCAGCGCGAACATGTCCGCCAAAATCGTCATCTCTTCCTCGTTCAGCTTGACCGTGTCGGCCCGCTTCATCGAGCGGCGCAGGACTTGCGCGTCATACCAGGGCGCGCGCAAATTGACATCGAAGAAGGTCGGCGCTCGGGTGCTGTTCAGCAGCATCTTCAGCGCGCTTCCGGACAGATTGTGTCGTTGCGCCAGCGTGCCGTAGTACACCAGTGCCGGGTGGATGGACAAGACAACCATCCGCGCCACCGAGGCATGGATATGGTCATAGGCCTGATCCGGCAGGATTTCGAAGCGATGCCCCGCCGGCTCGAGATGCACCTTCACCTGTCCTGTCGGATAAACCGGATCGGACTGCACCCCCAGCGTTTCCATGCCGCAGGCGGACATCGTGCGCAGCAACTCGTCGCGCAAGGCATCGTTGCCGGTACGGGTAATCAGAACAGGATTCAGGCCAAAAGCCTTCAGGTGGCGGGCGACATTAAAAGGTGCGCCGCCCAGCACGGCACGATCGGGAAAGACATCGGCAAGCACCTCGCCGAACAGCGCAACGGTAGCTCCCTTGCGACGGGATGAAGAATGAATAGAGCGTGTCTTGACTGCCGGATCTTTCATGGGCGTGTTGAACATGCCGCCACATAAGTTTCGCGACGAACTAAATGATGAGCGATGGCGGCATTTTACACGAATTAGCTGCTCGTTTGAATTAAATCTTTCTTTTTATTACGTATCTGCTGCTATTCCTTGTTATTTTTGCTCGTTCCCACAACGAACCCCGTCGGCTTTGAACTGCCTGTTTCCTGTGTTATAAACTCGCCTCCCCACCCCATTCGAGAAACACGATGCCGCTTCGGTATCGATGCTTTCCTTTTCATTTACGCAAGGAGACACCGACAATGAGCGAAAAACGGCAACCCGCCATCCCCATCTATTCCGCCAGCACTCCGCAGTTCCGTTCCTACAATCTGAACAATTTTCGCGACATTCCACAGATTGCCAAACTTACCGAACAGCAGCAATTCGACATCGAAGTCGTCGGCAACGTGTTGCCATTCAAGGCGAACAATTACGTGGTCGAGCAATTGATAGACTGGGACAAAGTGCCCAATGATCCGATCTTTGCACTCACGTTCCCGCAAAAAGACATGCTGTTACCGGCACATTACGATGAAATCGCCGCACTGCTCAAAAACGGGGCGGACAAGGCGACCCTCAAGGAAGCGGCCAACCACATCCGCATGCAGCTAAATCCGCACCCCGCCGGCCAGGCCGAGCACAACGTGCCGGTGCTCGACGGCGAAACCCTGCACGGCATGCAGCACAAATATCGCCAGACCATTTTGTTCTTCCCCAGTCAGGGGCAGACCTGCCACGCTTACTGCACCTTCTGCTTCCGCTGGCCGCAGTTCGTCGGCCTGACCGACATCAAGTTCGCCAGCCGCGAGGTGGAGAAGCTGGTCGAATACGTGAAGCGCAACCCGCAGATCACCGACATCCTGTTCACCGGCGGCGACCCGATGATCATGTCGGCGAAGAACCTCGCTGCCTACATCGAACCGCTGCTGTCGGCCGACTTGCCCAATCTGGTCAACATCCGCATCGGCACCAAGGCGCTGGCCTACTGGCCGCACAAATTCGTGGACGACGACGATTCGGCTGAAATGTTGGCACTGTTCCGCAGGGTGACCGATTCCGGCAAGCAGTTGGCGCTGATGGCGCATTTCAACCATCCGCGCGAACTGGAAAGCGATACGGTCAAACAGGCGATCCGCAATCTGCGCGAGGCCAACGTGATGATCCGCACCCAGTCGCCGGTGATGCGCAATATCAACGACGACCCGTTGTTGTGGGCGCGCATGTGGGAAGAACAGGTCAAGCTCGGCTGCGTACCGTATTACATGTTCCTCGCGCGCGACACCGGTGCGCAGCATTATTTCTCGGTGCCGCTGGTGCGCGCCTGGCAGATCTTCCGCGAGGCTTATCAGCAGGTGTCCGGCCTGGCGCGCACCGTGCGCGGCCCCAGCATGTCAGCCACGCCGGGCAAGATCCAGATGCTGGGGGTGGCCGGCGCCGGCGACCGCAAAGTGATGGTGATGCGCTTCCTGCAGGGCCGCGACCCGGATTGGGTGCAGCGCCCGTTCTTCGCCGAATACGACGAGACCGCCACCTGGATTGACGAACTCAAGCCCGCCTTCGGCGCGGAGAAGTTCTTTTTCGAGGACGAGCTGGAGCGGCTGTTCCACGAGCACAACGACGACAGCACAGCGGACGATTTCGAGTGACTACCGCCCGTCGTCGGCCCTCGTGATGCGCAGGGCAGGCGCCTTGCCCTGCTTGTCCTGCCCCGCATAGATCGTCAGGTGCGGATAGGGGATCTCGATGCCGTGCAGATCAAAGTCCTTCTTCAGGCGTGCCAGGAATAAGCGCCGCACCGCCCATTGTTCAAGTGCCACCGTCTTGATGCGGCAGCGCACAATCACCGCCGAATCGGCCCAGTTTTGCACGCCCTGGATTTCGATGTCTTCCAGGATCTTCGGGCCGGTTTCCGGGTCGGCGCGCAGTTCCGCGCCGGTTGCGCGGATTACCGCGTACACCTCGTCCAGGTCCTCGCGGTAGGCCACACCGAGATCGATCAAGGCAAAGGCATAGCCGCGTGACTTGTTGGTCACCACGGTGATTTCACCGTTCGGGATGTAATGCACGTTGCCTTCATTGTCGCGCAATACCGTGTTGCGCAGGGTGAGCTCTTCCACCACGCCGAGCTTGCCCGCCAGTTCCACCGCATCGCCGACGCGAATCTGGTTCTCCAGCAGCATAAAGAAACCGCTGAAAAAATCCTTGACCAGGCTTTGCGCGCCAAACCCGACCGCGATACCGACCACCCCGGCCGCGCCGAGGAACGGCGCGATGGAGATACCCAATTCGCTCAGCACCAGCATCCCCGCGACCAGCGCAATTAACACTGTTGCAACGTAGCGGAACATTCGCGCCAGGGTCTCGATGCGGCGCTCGTCTTCCGCCGAATCGGCGGATTTTTTCAGAAAATTGCGGAACAGGCCGATCAGCTTGCGACTGACCAGCAAAAGCCCCCATGCCAGAAGAAGAATGACGATGATGTGCAGCACGTCTTTGGAAAAGTGCAGCGATTCGATAAAGGCTGAATTGATCAAAATATTCCCCGATAGAGATGTGACGCGAATTCTACCCCACACGTCTTACCAGTCACGCGCCCTGCGTCCGTTATAATCCCGCGCTGTTCAGTCCCAGGAGATATTTTTTTGTCCACCACCATCCTCATCATTGGCATGCTCGTGTTTTTTGCGCACTTTTTGTCGCTGCAATTTTCGCGCACCAATATCCCCGACGTGCTAGTGCTGATGCTCCTCGGCATCCTGATCGGGCCGCTGCTGGGCGTGGTTGCCGCCGACGATTTCGGCAAGATCGGCTCGCTCATCGCCACCATCGCGCTGGTGGTAATCCTGTTCGAAAGCGGCACCTCGCTCGACCTCAATGTGCTGGGCAAATCGCTGGCCACCACCGGCTGGCTCAGTTTCGGCTGTTTCATTCTGACCTTTGCGGTGGTCGCCATCGTCGGCTATCTGGCGCTGGACCTCGGCATATTGCCCGCCATGCTGCTCGGGATTACGGTTGGCGGCACCTCTTCCGCCGTCGTCATCCCGATGGTCAACGCACTCAAGCTGGGCGAAAAGGCGACCACCGTGCTGGTGCTGGAATCGGCGCTGACCGATGTGCTGTGCATCGTCGGCGTGTTCGCGCTGTTGCAGGTTTATACCCAGGATGATGTCGCGGCGGGACGACTGGTTGGCGGCGTGATCGCCGCACTGGTCTTCGCCGCCGTAATCGGCTTCATCGGCGGCATCGGCTGGCTGCTGGTGCTGGGCAAGGTGCGCGACTTCCCCAACACCATCTCGTCCACTCTGGCCTACGTGTTCATCGTGTATGGCGCAACCGAAGGACTGGGTTTTTCCGGCGCCATCGCCGCGTTGTCTCTGGGCGTCACCCTGACCAATTTCGAGAAGTTCGGCCTGAACCGCATTCAGCAACTGGACCGCCAACTGGAACCGCTGAATCAAACCGACATCACGTTCTACCGCGAGGCGGTGTTTCTGCTCAAAACCTACTTCTTCATTTACCTCGGCATCTCCATCCATTTCGGCGCAATCCAGGTCGCCCTCGTCGCCATTTCGATGGTGTTCCTGATCTATGCCCTGCGCCTGCTGCTGACCCGTTTCATTTTTCGCGGCAGCGAATTCGACCTGCGCGACTCGGCCCTCACCGCCATCATGGCGCCCAAAGGACTGGCGGCAGCGGTGCTCGCCTCTCTGCCGCTGCAATACGGCGTGGTCGGCGGCGAAGTCATCCGTGACGTGACCTACATGGTGGTGCTGGTCAGCATCACGCTGACTGCCCTGCTGGTCATCGCCTATCCCGCGCCGCTGATGCAGCGCCTGTTCGCGCGCACTCTCGGCAAACCCCAACCGCCCAAATCGTAAGATGATTACAACCCTGCTGATGGTTGCCACCATCCTGTTCCTGGCCCTGCAACTGGAAGAAAAACTCAATGTGCCATCCCCGCTGGGGCTGATTTTGCTGTCCTTCTTTGCCCATTATGGCTTTCAGCAGGTGCCGGTGTTAACCGGCGATGCCGAACATTTCGCCACCCTGGTCATCTTCCTGCTGCCGATCCTGCTAATCTCCGATGCGCTCGAAGTGAAGGTGGCCGACCTCAAGACCCACGTCTGGAGTCTGCTCTATCTCACTGTAGTGTCGGTCATCCTGTCGGTGCTGATGGCGCTGGTCATTGCCGACTGGCTGTTTGCCGGCTACGCGCTATCCACGGCGGCGGTGGTCGTGCTGTTTGCCATGGTGCTGGCGACCGATCCGGTTTCGGTCGTGAGTATTTTTGGCAAATTCGAGCTGCCGCACCGGCTAAAGATTCTGGCCGAAGGGGAAAGCCTGCTGAACGACGCCACCGCGCTGATCGTGTTCGTGTTTGTCGGCCTGTACGCGCTGGGCGGCGGCGAGTTGAGCACTTTTTACGTGCTTGAAGTCAGCGCCGAGGTAATGCTCGGCTCGGTCGTGACCGGCATGGCGGTGGGCTTGCTCGGTTTGCTGGCGATGAAATCCACGCACAACCGCATCGCCGAAATCATGGTGCTGATCCTCACCGGCTACGGCGCATTCGAGCTGGCGGAACATTTCTATGTCGTGCTCAACCTGCTTGGCGGCCATTCGCACCTGCATCTGTCCGGCATCCTGGCGGTGATCTTCGCCACCATCACGGTCAATCACGTGATGACCCGCTCGATCGAGCACGAAGACCGGCGCATCGAACAGGACCAAAGCGCCCTGCAGCAGGAGGCGCAGCAGCGCGAAGCCTCGTTCAGTGTGATCGGCAACGTGCTGCTGCGCCTGCGCGCCACCATCGAGGAACGCGACCGCCACCTGCGCAGCAAGGAAGATGTGCAATTGCTGGCGGTGGTCGCCAATACCCTGCTGTTCATCGCGATGGCGGAAATGATCGACCTTGCCCTGCTGTGGCATTACAAGACGGAGATTTTGGTGATGTTCGCTGCCACCACGGTGATTCGCGGCGCGATGATGGGGCTGTTCGCCGCCATCGCCAACCGCACCGAAAAGATGACCGACATCGGCGTGCGCTGGTGGAGCGTGCTGACCTTTGCCGGGATCAAGGGCGGGCTATCGATCGTCATGCTGACCATGATTCCCGCCACGTTCCCGCACTTGGAAATGTTCAAGGCGGTGGTCATCGGCGTTATCATGCTGTCCACTTTCCTCTATTCCGGCGCGCTGCTGGCGATCATCGGCAGCAACCACCGGAAATTCCTCGCCGAGAAACTGGCGGAAAACGCGCACCATTAACTGCCGGCGAACGCGACCATGACCGACCTGCTGCAAAATCTGACTTCGCACCCGCTGTTCAATAATTTCATCTCGCTGCTCATCGGCCTGCTGCTGGTGCTGGTGCTGGTGCGCTTCACCCAGCGCATCGCCACACTGCAGATCCGCGACAACGACCTGCGCTACAAGACGCGCAAGGTGCTCAGTCTGGCGGGATATGTTCTCGCACTGATCGTGGCCCTCTCCATTTTCAGCAACCAGCTTTCCAACCTGCCGGTGCTGATCGGCTTGCTCGGAGTCGGCATCGGCTTCGCCCTGCGCGAGATGATCCAGAGCCTGTTCGGCTCGCTGGTCATCACCTTCGGCAATCTGTACAAACCGGGCGACCGCATCAAACTCGGCGGCGTGATGGGCGACGTGATGGACATCGGCCCGCTCACCACCACCGTGATGGAATGCGGTGATTGGGTCAAATCCGACCTGTACAACGGGCGCGTGGTGTATCTGCCCAACAACCTCGTGCTGCGCGAGCAGGTGCTGAATTACAGCGTGGATTTCCCCTTCCTGTGGGACGAGATCGTGGTGCCGGTGGCCAACGGTTCCGACCACCGCCTGGCGCGCGAGATTCTGCTCGAAGTCGGCCACCGCCTGCAGGGCGCGACCCTGATCGCGGCGCGCGAAACCTGGGGCAGCTTTCTGCTGCATCACCGCGCGGAAGACACACCGCTGGACATCGTCGTCACCTTGAGTTTCGACGCCAACTGGACCGAACTCACCCTGCGTTACCTCACCGACTACCGCACTCGGCGCGCCACCAAGAGCAAACTTTTCAGCGCGATTCTGGATGCGTTCGAACAGTCCGGCGGCAAGGTCAAGGTCGCCACACCACAATTGCAACTGGCAGCCGGTTCATTCCCGCCGCCTGGTTCCGCGCACGAAATCAAATGAGACCCCTGTTCCACCTGTCTGTCTGCGCGGCCATAGCCGGCCTGTGTCTGTTTGCCCTGCCTGCCGGCGCAAACGAGGCTGCAGCACCGACCGCGCCCAAGTCGTCCGCCGCCCAGTCCGCCCCGGAAACCCCTGCTGCGGTGGTCACCGGGCTGGCCGAGATTGCGCAATACGATGCCAACATGGGGCGGGAACAACAGCAGTTTCTGGACTTAATCCAACACAAAACCGAAAAACTCGAAGCGCTGCGCGAAAGCCTGCATGCGCTTGCCCGAAACAGCGGCGCAACCGCGCCGCGCCAACTCGGCGAAAATTACGCCGCAGCCAGCCGGATTTGGCGGGCTGCAGTCGATAGCATTCAGGAGCTATTCGCCGATATTGAGCTTATTTCCGCGTTCACTCTGCCCGCGCCGCGCACGCAGGCCAGCTTCGGGGACGAGGACGAACGACAGCGTTTTATCGCTTATGAGGCAGCCTACACCCGCTCATCGCAGCAGCGTCTGACCCTGCTCGCCGCCAAACGGCGGGCACTGGACAATCTCAAAGCGGACAACTTCAGCCTGCTCAACGATGCCGGCGCCCTGCGTGCCGCGCTGATGCAGTTGTGTGATGAAACTGCCGGCTGCGAGCGCCCGCACGGCTTGAATGCTGAAAATCTGAATGACACCCTGCGCGAGATTCGCGCGGTGCCGTTGCGGATCGAGGCGGGCGTGCTGAGCAAATGGCTGGAGGTACGGGCGAAAGGGGGTTCCGGTCTGGATGGCTGGCTTGATCTGCTAACCCAGGCCTTTGTCCTGATGCTGATTGTGGCTACCCCTTTCCTGATCAACCGCATGCTGCATGGCGGCACCCGCCGCCTCGATTCCCTGCGCGGACAAATGCTCGCGCATTCCATGCTCCACCCGCGCCAGCGCACCCGCCTGGCGATTTTGATCGCGCGCCTGAATCCTTTCATCCCCTCAATCGGCATGATTCTCAGCCTGCATCTGGTAAGTGCCCTGCTCGGCACCACCGACTTGCAGGCGCTGTCGCTGCTGGTTACCTATCTGCTGCTGTATTTTTATTATCGGGCGACCCGTTTGCTGCTGGGGGCCGGACTGGAAATTATTTTCACCACCTCCTCGGTGCAGCATCTGAAGAAACAAAAGGTTGAGATCGAAGCCTCGGCACGGCGCATCTCGCGCCTGATCTACATCGAGCTGGCGCTGCTTCAGGTGATCGGCGATACGGTGCGCACCGGCCTCATCCACAACCTGTTTTCCGCTTTCATCTTCTGGTTCAACCTCGCCTTTCTGGTGATCGAGTCCAGTCGCTGGCGCGACCCGATCCGCGAGGCCTTCGCCTTTCGTTTCAAGAACGGGTGGGCGCGTCTCGCGCCGCTGTACGGCACCCGCCTCGGCCTTGTGCTGCCACCGCTGATGCTCGCCGCCGTCATTGGCCACCACCTGTTCCGCTTCGCCTCGTCGCGCCTGGTGCGCCTCGACTTCATGAAGCAATTGTTGTCGGAAATTTTCAAACGCCGCCTGAACCAGGCGGTGGGTAGCGCCAAACCGCGCATCGCGCCGCCGCCGGATTATCTGGCTGCCTTTGATTACTACCTGCCGGCACGGAAAGATTTCTTCATCCTGCGCGACAAGTCGTTGATCGAGGCCGCGGGTGGGCAAATCGCCGCCTGGGCCGAACAAGGCGGGCACGAGGATCTGCTGCTCATCGCGGGTGACCGCGGCATGGGGAAAACCACCATCCTGAGCCGCATCGCCGACGATGCGGCGGCGCATGCCCGGGTTATCACGGGCAATGTGCCGGCGCGCACGCTGGGTCTGCCGGCCCTGTTCGACTGGCTCGGCCAACTCACCGGGCAACCGGTCAACAGCACGGAGGATTTCATCCGCTTTGACGCGGCCCAAACCCGGCCGCTGGTACTGTGCGTGGATGAAATCCACAACCTGTTTCTCGCCTGCATCGGCGGTTTTGCGGCGTATCAGGCCTTTCTCGAAATCATCAGCCTGAAAACACGCAATATCTTCTGGTGCCTGACTGTCAACGCCCGTTCATGGTCGTACCTGCAAGGCGTGTTTGGCAGCGAGCATTGCTACGGACGCATCCTGGAAGTCGCGCCGTGGCAGGATCACGAGATTCAGCGTCTGATTCTGGCGCGGCATGAGTTGACCGGCTACCGCCGCACCTTTGACGATTCAATCAGCGCTTACGCAGGCGGTGATTCGTTCGGGCAACAAGCCGAAACCCAATTCTTCCGCCTGCTCTGGGGGCAATCGCGCGGCAACCCGCGCTCCGCCCTGATGTACTGGATATCGGCGATTTCCGCGCCCGAACCCAAACACATTCACGTCGGCGTGCCGGCCTTCATCGACGCCGGTCTGGTCGGCACGATGAGCGATGACTCGCTGTTCCTGTTCGCCGCCATCGTGCGCCACGAAAATCTGACCAGCGGCGAACTGCAAGCACTGACCGAAATGGACAACGCCACCCTGCGTCGCAATCTGAAGGAAGCGTCTGACAGGGAACTAGTCTGGTTCGACCCGAATGGGCGCGTGCGCATCTCCTCCCGCGCCCAATATCTGATTGACTATTTTCTGATCGGAAAGAACTTCCTCCATGAATGAATCGGACGTTAACAATATCTCCGGCGTCATCGAGATATTCAGTTTCGCCAAAATCACCGCGCTGCTGTTTGGTGTGGTCGTGCTTGGCCTTGCCGCCAAGTTCGTCACCTCGATCGGTGCCGGCCTGAACAAGCGCATCCCCTCCCGCCGCCTGCTGATCGCGCAGACGGCCACCATTCTGTCGTTCACCATTTACATCCTGGGCGGCGGCTATCTGTTTTACGGGGTGATCCAGCCGCCGAAAGAATTGCTGCTCGCGGTCAGCGGCATGTTTGCGGTGGCACTGGGTTTGTCGCTCAAGGATTTGATCGCCTCGGTTGTCGCGGGCGTGATTCTGCTGTTCGACCGTCCCTTCCAGGTCGGCGACCGCGTGACTTTTGACGGCACTTACGGCGAAATCAAAACCATCGGTCTGCGCGCCGTGCGCCTGGTCACCCTGGACGATTCGCTGGTCACCATCCCCAACAGCAAATTCATCACCGACATGGTCACTTCGGGCAACGCCGGTGCGCTCGACATGATGGTCGAAATCAATTTCCACCTCGATCTCGCCGCAAACTTGCGCGAGGCGCGCCGCCTGCTGCATGAAACCGCCGTCACCTCGCGTTTCGTATTTCTCAAGAAACCGATCGCCATTGTGTTCAGCGAAGTCAACTTCGCCGAACGGCCGGCGATGCAGGTGCGGGTCAAATGCTATGTCATCGACGTGCGTTTCGAGAAGGCGCTGCAAACCGACATCCTGCTGCGCGGCAACGAAGCGCTGATTGCCGCCTCGATTCAGCGCCCGCATGATGTGCCCGCGCGGCTGCTAAGCAAAACCGCCTAACGGTCACGGCCCGTTCCACAACAACCCTTTTTCAACCCGGAGAAATCCTGCAATGCGCAAGTCAACCCGCCCTTTCGTCCCTCTTTTCCTGCTCGGCCTGTGGGCGGCGCTGCCCACCCATGCCGCACCGCTCGCCCCGGATCGTCCCGGCTTCAGCAGCGGCACTTCGATTGTTGCCCAGGACAGAATGCAGCTGGAAATTGGCTACCAACGGGACGAGGGCAATCTGCACAGCCTGCCACAAACCAATCTGCGTTACGGCATTGATCCCGCGCTGGAAATTTCCCTGCAGTGGGCCGGTTGGCAAATCGACTCTGCGCGCAGCCGCAGCGGCGATAGCGGCATCGGCACCAAATATCACCTCGGCAGCACCAGTGGGTTTGACCTATCCCTGCTCGGCCAGATCGGCTTGCCAACCGGCAACGCCGACCCGGAACGCCACGGGGTGGCGCCGCTGGGCGGACTTTTGTGGGGTTATGCACTGGACGGCACGAATGCACTCTTTGGCATGCTGCAAGCCAGCGCCAGCCGTCAGCCGGACTGGCAAAGCAAGCTTCAATCCGCCATCGGCTACAGCCGCAGCCATGACGACCGCTTGAGCAGTTTCGTCGAACTTTACACCGATCACCCGCTCAATCACGCGGGCGGCGACAGCCTGACTGCAGATGGCGGCGTGGCCTGGCTGTTCGATGACGACATACAACTGGATGCCAGCATCGGCCTGGCGCTAAACCGCAACGCGGCAAACTTTTTCAGCCTCGGCGTAGCGCGACGTTTTTGATCCGAATGATTGCTGCAACGAATTTCAAACCAATTATTCCAGCCCGAATGCATCAGTCAGGCACGTTCTTGTAATCGTTGTCGCGGCGCTTGCCCATGTCTTTGCGGGGCGGATCCGGCCAGGTGTAGTCGGGGTTGTCGGTCACCTCCACCGATTCGATGGCCGGCCGGCCCACCAGCTTCTTCGCGTACGCCCATTGCACATCCTGAAATTTATCGATGTCGGCCGGCTCGAATTTTCCCGATTCAATCTTCTTCATCTGCGTGCGCACGTCGTGCGGATAAGTGGCGGCGTTGATCACCGCGCGCACGGACTTGCCGGTGGAGAGGCGCTTGACCACGAAGTCACTTTCCTTGAGCTTGGGATCGATGAGGTGCGTGCCGAAACGGGCCCGGGTGCCGCTGAGATAAGCCGCCACGTCGCCGCCGCAGGCGGAGTTGTTGGACGCGATCACGAGGTCGGTGCGGTCGATGATGCCGTCGGGAAACAGGTGGTCGAAGGCCACGCGCAAGACCGTCGCGCCTTCCACCAGTCCGCCGCAGAAGTGGCCGTGGAATTTGATCAGATCCTTGAGGGTGATGAGCTTCGGTTCGCTGGCGTAGCGGCCGTATTTGTTGACTGTGTCGCGCACTTTGAACACCGCTGCATGCGGCGCATCGGCGAGCCATTGCGGGTAGTACCAGTCGGGCGCATCGTCGGCGGCCGCGATGACCGGGGTGAGAGCAAGTAAAGAGAACAACAGCATAAACAACTTCTTCATGGTGACTCCTTTTCAGTTGTGCGCGTGCTCTCCATGGTCATGTTCGTCGTGATCGTGATCATGCCCCGGCGGTTCGCGCCAGCGCACGGTGCGCGCCAGCGGCTCCGGTTGCAGGGTGGCGTGATGGATGTCGAAACGCGCTTCCAGCAATTCATGGCCGGCTTCCAGCACGCTCTCCCATTGTTTGATGTCCTGCACCACCAGATGGGCGGTGAGCAGGGTCTCGCCCGCCTTCACCTGCCAGATGTGCAGATCGTGTACCGAAGCCACGCCGGGCACGGCAGCCAGCGCACGGCCCACTTCTTCCGGCGCGATGTCGAACGGCGCGCCCTCCATCAGCCCGTGCAACGCTTCGCGCAACAGACGCAGACTGGAGAACAAAATCAGCGCGCCGATGGCCAGTGACAGCAGCGGGTCGATCGGCGTCCAGCCGGTGAAGTAGATCACCAGACCGGCCAGGAGTGCGGCAACCGAGCCGAGCAAATCGCCCATCACATGCAGCAGCGCGGCGCGCGTGTTGATGTTTTTCTCGCCGCGCGACAACAGCCAGGCCACCAACAGGTTGATCGCCAAGCCAATGGCGGCGGTGATCGACACTGCTTCGCCCAGCACCGGCTGCGGCGTCTGCAAACGTTCGACGGCGGAGACGGTCAGCCAGGCCACCAGCGCCAGCAAGCCCAGACTGTTGATCAGCGCGGCGAGGAATTCGGCACGGCCCAGGCCGTAACTGTGGCGCAGTGTGGGCGAACGTTTCGCCAGCCAGGCTGCACCCGCCGCCAGCGCCAGTGCGGCGGCATCGTTGACCATGTGCCCGGCATCGGCCACCAGCGCCAGTGAACCGGCCCAAAGCCCGACGCCCGCCTCGACGGCGGCATAGCCCAGTGTGAGCAATACGGCAAAGAGCAGCATGTTGCCGCTGCCGCCGTGGGTGTGATCGTGGTCGTGGCTCATCGCTTCATCTTTCAAGTTCAATCCGCATTACCCGCAACACCCCGCCTTGCCCGTTGCCCGCGCCATCTGGATCGGCGGGCACGGCACGCTGCCGTAGGAACAGAACACACAGCAGTCGCCCGGCTTGGGTTTGAGCAATGCCTTGCACGCCGGACATTCGTAGAACCACTGGCACGCACCCGTGGGCATGACGAGCCGCTCGGCATGACCACAGGCCGGACAGGTGAGCAGTGATTCGAGCAGGGTCTCGGTCATTCACCCCGCCTTGCGCCGCAATGTGCCGCTCAATTGCGTGCCCGGCGCGATGGTGTTGAACACCGTGCCGTATTTTTTGACGTTGTCGTGCAGCAGTTCCAGCCGCTTCTCGCTCTCGTCGCTATCGACGATGATCTCGTAGGTGATGGATTCCATCTTGGGCGGCACATCCTGGCGCACGCCGTCCACCCGTACTTCCACGCCGCGCAATTCAAACTTCAGAATCGGCGTGATGCGCTCGATGCCCTTGATGATGCAGGCGGACAAGGCGGCCAGCAGCAGCTCGGCGGGATTGAAGGCATCGGCGCGACCGGCCATGTCGGTGTCCAAGGTGATCGCGGCTTCTTTGCAATGTGCCACGCTGCCGTGCGCATCGCTGCGCTGCGTCGCGACATGAAACATCATTTTTGGTTTGGCTTCGTCCATCACCTGCTCACTTGGTAAAAAGTTGCCACCAGCGGCGGCGGTTGGCGGGAGTCGGCGCGAGACGTTCGATCGGCGCGGGCGGTTCGATGCTGAGCACCCAGCCCGGCGGCGAAGGCGTTGCGTTATGGCTGCAGGATGAACCCATGTGGCTCGGGTCATACACTTTGATCAGCGTCGGCTGCACCACATTGTCGGCATAGACGATGCCGCAATAGCTGTAGTCATGCTCGCGCCGCAATAGATCGCCCAAAGCATCGAGGCGGCGCGCCAGTTCATCGCCGCTCAAGGTTGCGGCCGGCAGCTCTTCACCAATCTGGTAGAAATACCAGGCACCCGTTTTGACCCGCCCCCACAATTCGTCGAGCTGCTGCCATTGCATGATGCCGGCGAATTTGCCTTGCAGGCGCTCATTGAAATCCAGACCAGCGACATCATTCATCACATTTCTCCCGCGATCAAAGTGGTATGCGCCAGCCGCCTGTCAAGCCGGCATGCCAAGCAGGCGCCCGGTCAATTTACGTGCAACCGGTGCCAGAAAGAAGATCACCGGAACCCCGACCACATAGGCCACCACAAACGCGCGCCCCCATTGCGACAGGAAGTTGGCGGGGAAACCGATGTTCACCGCCGTGATGACGAGGGTCATCAGCGAAATCATCAACACACCCATGACGACCGAAAACACCAGATGGAATTTCTTCTGCGGATTCATTCCGGTTCTCCTGTTTAAGCCGCCAGCCAGCCGGCGATCTTGTCACGCGCAGGCACGCCACCGGCATGCACCACCTTGCCGTCCACCACCACGCCGGGCGTGGACATCACGCCGTAGCCCATGATGGCCTGAATATCTTCGACTTTCTCCAGTTCGATTTTCACGGCTTTTTCTTTGGCCACATCTTCGATGAGTTTTTGCGTCGTCTTGCAGTTGGCACACCCGGTGCCGAGCACTTTGATGATTTTCATGAATGTCTCCTTGAGTTGAATGTTCGACTACGCAGCGCGCCGTGTTGCCGTGATCAAAAATATCGGGTATTCCCGTGTGCTCTGTCCCGCCACCTCTTTGCCGATGACCGATGCCGTGGTGGCGCGGACATCCGCGAAACCGGCCTCCTGCAAAAGCTGCTTCAGTTTTTCCCGGTCGAAGCCGAAGTGGAACACGCCGGTGTTGTCGTTGTGAAATGACCCGTCCTCGGCATCCAGATCGGCAAAGGCCACCTGCCCGCCCGGATACAGCAGATCGAACCATTCCGCGAACAGCGCCGCCGTATCCGGCACATGGTGCAACGTCATGCTGCTGACGATCAGGTGATAGCGCCCGCTCGGCCGCTCGCCGCTGGCGAGATCGAGGAATTGCGCCCGCACATTGGTCAGCCCCAGGGTTTTGATCTTGTTACGCAACGCCGCCAGCATGCCCTGCGAACTATCCACGCCGGTGAGCGACTTCACCTGCGGCAGCAATTTAAGTCCGAGCAATCCCGTGCCGCAACCGAAGTCCATCACATCCATGTCGGCAGTGAGAGTCACTTCGCGCAGAATCGCCGCAGCGGCATCGCCGGCCATCTTCAATTTGCCGGGATGCTCGTCCCATTGCGCCGCATCCTGATCGAAGTTCTTTACTTCGTGCGGTTTCATTGTCATTTCAACCACGCCTCCATTCAGCAGCAGGATTCCCCATCTTTGTCCGGCGTACAGCACTTACTCTTGTCATAACCGAACAGGGCCAGAATCTTCACCAGCGGGCAAAAACCGGTGAACCCCATCTGAAACAGGTTGAAGCCGACGAACAGCGTCAGCCACAGCCAGCTCATCTGCGACAGGTCGGCCTGACCCTGCCAGTGTGCCAGACCCAGGCTTACCATAACGACGGCTCCCGCAAAAATGCTCACG
>Ga0210015_1000162_pt1 | contig 68815 bp, 57 predicted proteins | sample CryGeymeta201522_FD_185471 | JGI IMG/M metagenome (GOLD analysis project Ga0210015, IMG submission 185471) | Groundwater microbial communities from Crystal Geyser aquifers in Utah, USA - Crystal Geyser metaG 2015-22 (SPAdes) (version 2) | ecosystem: Environmental > Aquatic > Deep subsurface >...
TCTCTCGCACGACGACCGCCAAAGGGATCCAAGTGACATGCCGTTTGGATCGTCGGAAATATCCGACCGGCCGGAAAGTGACGGATGAGGAAATTAAGCGAGTAAACCTAAAACGGAACACATTTCATGGTGACTGGAATTACACCATTCACCCCTCAACGCGCTGACCGAGATGATACCTTTATTTATCGACACAGCCTTACGTCGGGATAGGCAAGCCGGAGCCACTGAAGGGGGAGTTGTCAGGTTACTGGTCGAGACGGATCAACGCGGAGCACCGATTGGTCTACGCTGCATCCGAAACGGAATTGACCATCATCTCCTGCCGGTTTCACTACGAAAAATAGCGCGCCAACGGTCCATAGCCTCGACCGGCGACCCATCGACAGGAATCCCTCCTACGAAAATAAACCGTAAAGACGCAAAGAACGCAAAGGCTCTTTCATTTGCTGCGCCCGAGAACCCGCCAGGATGGAGAGGTATTTCTTTGTTCCGATAGCCAGACGCATCTTTTCGGTGTGGGGCCGACGAAGGAAACTGTACGTGAGGAATACCTGCAGGCACTCCGCGACATGTACGAATCTCTGAAAGAAGAAGATCGCCCACTCCACCTTTGCCTGCTGCCCCAACATAATCTGCTTCGCTCCGTATTTGAACCCGGTGACGGAGAGTGATGCCACTACCCGCACGGGAGGTCGAGCCTTCCCTGATCCACAAATTGGGATGTGTGAGACAGGACAGAAAGCATCGAGTCTTTGTCCTCGATGTGAAGGGACAGCGAGTGGCACACACGATGATGTCCCATGGCCACCGGGAATTGAGCGATGGAATGCTGTCCAAGATGGCTCAGCAACTCGGTATTGCACGTCGGCAGCTTATTGAGATTGTTCGGTGCACGATCTCTCGCGCGAAGTAGCTCGCTCTGTTGGGAATAGCCGACGATCTGAAGAACGGATCCCTTGGGAGGGTGTTGTTGCTGAATCGCCTCATCGTCGGCTCGTCTGATGGTCATGCCAGGGGTGGGCCGACCAGCGGAGGGAGCGAGGGGGTTGTTTGACGACGGGGCGCTATACAGGATTCCATGAGGTCCCATCGCTGTCGGGCGCTCGTGTCCACGCAAGTACTTTCCCGTCACCGCCAAAGACGATTGTGTGGCTCTGCTTCGCGCGAGCGATCCGAACACACACATTCTCCTTGACGCGCAACAGTTCCACTTTCGGGATTCCGGACTCTCCCGTTCGCAGGGCCGTGAGAACGACGAGGTAGTGATACCGCGGCCCGTAAAGCGGGGCGGCGCGACGCGAGTCCCATTGCGGGAACGGACAGTCGCCTGGCGTAACATTCCACAGGTGGTGCCAGTCTTGGCGGAGGCTGAGGCAATAGACGGGGACGGGATGCGATGCGTTGCCCGTCGTGCGGTGGGGGAGGAACTTGTAATGCAGGGGCTGCGGAAGTAGCGGCTGGACCACCAGTGTCGCTTTCTCGCCCCGAATCTCGATGCGGTCTCCCAGCTCCACCATCGGCGCGGCGCTGTGCAGTAGCCACTCCAAATGCCGTTGCGTTCGCGCATCCTTCACAATGATGTCGTCGTAGACGACGAAGCAGTTGGGTTTCAGATAGACGACGTACCGGTGGAACCGTTCGAGTGTGTCGGCGTAGGCCGTGGTCGCATCGCCTCGGATTATTGCGGAGCCTTCGGACTCCGTGAAGCTGGAGAGTTCACCATACGCATCTCCACCTTCGTTCAGGTCATAGCTCATGCGATAACGCGGCGGTTGGCGCTGGTTGCCGCCATCCACGATGAGCGTGTTGTGCCACGCGGTCGAGACGGGTGGTTCGACGCTGTTGAAGTAGTGGTCGCTGTAGCCGAGCGTGCCTGGGTCAACGACCAGCGGTTCGCCGTAGGCGTGCAGGATGAAGCTTGCCAGATCGAGATGACAGTGTGACCAGGAGTTCGATCCCCCCTTGAATGCCAGGAACACCGCGTCTTCATCCCAACTGGAGCGGAAGGTCGCAAGGTGGATGCTCTTGAAGAGGCGGCTCGCGGGAAGATCGTCGGGCGGAATCTCCTCGATGTCAGGATCGCAGAAGAGGAGGTCGCGGTGCGAGACGCCGCTGTGCTCGCAAATGCGATTCGCCAGCCATTGCGCCCTGCCGTTTCGGGCGCGTGAGGCAATTCCGTAGAGGACCCAACTTCCGTGCACTCCCGGATAGTGCGCGTCACCGAAGTTTGCGAAGCCAGAGAAGTCGGGCATGGCGAGATAGGTCGAATACTGGTGGGCAACGGTCCAGAAAGGATGGTTGAAGAGGTTCTCCCCCGTTGTGTTCCGCAGACCCTCGCAGAACTCCAGGATCGGGCCGAAACAGGTGAACCAGTAAGATGTTCCCTCCAATCCCGCGCCTTCTTCGGCCACCATGTCGAGCATGGTAACGATGCGGCCTTTGGCGACCACAAGCCAGCGTCCCGTCGTCCGGCGATCCATCTCTCGAAACGCAAGCGCAGCGATTCCCATCCCACCGTTGAGAACGCTGCACCAGTTGGAGTTGTAGGCATCACTCCACCAGGCCCGTTTCGACCGCGGTGTCTCGCCCGAGTCGCGGTAGATGACGCCGGGACCGTGGCTTTTCAACTTTGACCAGAGAGCATGTTGCAGTTCAGTACTGACCACGCCGGAAAGCCAGCCGTATGCACAGGCGAGAGTCTTTGAGAGAATCGCAACATGCAGGTCGGCGGAAACTCCGGGATACATGCTCTTGTGGACAAGTGTCATCCACGTAGGAGTCTCATCCGCCGCGATCTTACCAAGGAGGTCTCGTCCACGCTTCCCCAATCGTCTGTCACCCGACAGGGCAAAGGCCAGCCCCAACGTCTCCGCATGGTTTGCCGCCGCCATCAATCGCGCCTGCCGGGCGTCGAGGTCGGTGACAGCATCACCTGTCGGGAGAATCTTCGGCCATAGCGGTGAGGCCAGATCGGCCTCCTGCTGTTGCAGAAAACCTTCCCACCACCGGGCGAACATCGGGGTTTCCAGCATCCGGAGGAGGTCGCGCAGGTTTCTGCCCATCCCGCGTTGCGGATAGACACCCAAGCGCTTCTGTTTGTCAGACAATCACATCACTCCCGCTTCCTTGCGATTGAGTTCCCATTCTCAACTATCGCTTTTCCGCTCCGTCATTGCTTGAAGAAACTCCCCCTCATTCAGCTTCAACCTGAGCGGCAGGGGTTCTTTCCACCCCGACTTGAAGGCAAACCCTGCGATGACCCATAGCTCTCCCGGACGACGTTCGAAGAGGCAGGGGTAGCTCAGTTGCCCGCCTTCCTGGCGCGCAAGGACAAGGGGCGGTGTCCAGGTCACTCCGTTGTCCTCGGACAGGGCGAACGACAGCTCCTCCCGATACCATGAGGTAGGAACCTCCGACGCCTGGCTGGGGGCGTTCTTCGGTCGCGTGCCTCTTTCAGGATTGAGGCGGTTCCACACCAACGCGAGACGTCCGCTGCGAAGCCGCACGAGATGGCCGGGCGCGCTGCTCGCGTCAATCGAGCTTGGCTGAATGACACGCCAGTAGCGTCCGCCGTCATCCGAGAACGCCTGCCAGAACCGATCGAGGTTGGTGCGGATCAACATGAGCAACCGACCATCGCTCAACTCGGCAACCGTTGGCTCGGTTGCGCCGTCGTGGTGGCCGTGTCCGCCGAGGTCAATCAGGTTGCTGCGAACCCACGACTGCCCATCGTCATCGGAAACGAACGAGCAGACCACCCAACGACCGGGGTTGGAGACCAGATGCTCCAATACAACGACCAGCCTGCCCGCGCTGGTTTGGATAAAGCCAAAAAAGTTGGCGTTGTAACCGTCGAGGAGGCGCTGCCTGTCATTCCACGTTCTGCCTCCGTCCACACTGCGAATGGTCCACACCTCCATCCGGCAATCATCCTTTGGCTCACCCGCTTTCTCATCCCAACTGAACTTGTAGTCCGTGAAGTCCAGGTAAACCATACTCAAGACGTCGCTCTGCGTTCGCACGAGGCGGCGCGAGGAGGGCTCCCCATCGTTCAGCCCCTCACAAACGGGACGCGCCTCGGACCAGGTAACGCCATCATCCCCGCTGATTCGCATCCCTTGCGAATCCACGGTCGCCAGACTACCGTCTGCCATCTCGACGAACGGACCGCTGCTCTCGACGGACAGCGGTTGACACAGCGGATGCACCCACCGCCCTTCCGAACTGCAATATTCGTTGTTTGCACTCACAGTTTACCCACCTCTTCAAATATGGCTTTCCCGTGTTCTGGAGCTCGTTGCATTCGTTCTGTCTCGGATGCATTGAGGAGCTTTCGGGGGCAGGATGCGTTCGACATTTGGCCGTGACCGATGCGGACTGGGAAGCAGTTTTGCTGCCTATGGCAACTCCAGCAGTCGCTCCAGCTCTGCGATGATTGTCAATGCCGACCGAGCCTTCGGGGACGGCAACCCCTCAATCGGACGTCTGGAAAGGTCTGAGGCTGTCGAAGGAAGCTGAACAGTGAATAGAGTCCTTCGGGATCCCACGTATTGCGGATCAGATTGAGCGTGCGGACTACTTGCTCCTCAATCGTAGCTCCCAGCACCGCGTTGAGGGTGTACAAGTCCGTGGCCATGATGCCGGAGATGTGAGTCTCCGTGCGGAAGTAAATCGGGAGCGACCCAACCGCTTCGCGCACCTTCTCGTAGAGTTCGTTGTGCTCCCATGACGAGTCGGGAAGTTGTCGGGTCGGCTCCGGAGGAGTCCTTGATTGCTTCACCGCTTCGCCAGCCTTTCCACAGCAGCAAGGTAGAATTCGGGGACGATTTCCGCCCCCACGTACTTACGCCCACGGTCGAGTGAAACCACTGCGCCCGGGCAAAGTCCTCCAAAGGGCTCCCACACGACATCGTTGGGTTCCGTTGAGACCCGCAAAATGAGATCAATGAGTCGTAAGGGCTTTTGACTGCCGTGCAGGCTCCGGAACTTATACTTCATCCCGTTGCGTTCGCCTTGCACTCGCTCTGCTCCACCCACCTGCGGTTCCCTCCACACATTCGTGTAGCCGATCTCGCATCGGAACTTCGCCCTGAGCTTCGCCCATTCCTCGCTCGGAATTGGTTGCTGACCATCCCGGCTGAAAAAGGGTCTTCCATCCGTACGTCCGTATTCGTTGGCGTACTCGGCGAGGCGGACGAAGGCATCCATAGGAGGATAGTACCAGAGATGGTCTGCCGTCAGATACTTCCGGGTGGCAGCATTCAGTACCCCGCAGGCTTCGTTGGCAAGGTGGAAAGGAAGACCGGCACGCTTCCACTCGTGCCGCAACCACTCCTGCATGGACATGCGAGTACCGTTGACTTGGAACGTTGCTTCCCGAACGTAATGCACGCACACCTCCGTGACGACCGGGAACTTGCGCAGAGTCTGCGTGTTGGCATTTCCAGCGACATGGCTCATACCCTTGTCCCAGGTGTTGCAGCACCGATACTCCCACCCGTTCGCAAGGAGGACGGGATGGACGGTGGCCCAACCGACCTCCGTATTCCAGAACCATAAAGTCGTTTCGGGCGTTGCAGCGAATGACCATGCTTCAATATGCGGTTTGTACCGGCCCTCCAAGGTTTCTGCATGGCGTTCGTCGCCAGGGAACCCGTTTACACCATAGGGACCATCGGAGATGATACACGTAGGAGTTGGCCAATGACTGTAAAGGCTTTCCGCACGATCGAAGTGGATCGTCACGTCGCCTCGCGCGTAGCTGTCCCCCTGCCCTGGCTGGCCAGCGTGAGGGATCGCAGGCCCTGACAGCAACAGCATTTGATGGTCGTTTGATCGTACACTCATTTCTACCGATCCCGATAAGTTCCTGCGGAAATGTGAAAGCCCCGCCTCTGGAGACTCAGCGGCATTCTATCAACAACCCGGACCTGTCTGCAAGCGGGCAAGCGCATCGCTGACAGCAGGCGCACCGTCAGTACGCCTCGTCCCACACCTTGATCTCATCAATCACCGCCTCCGCCTCTTCGGGTATTGCGAGGCGGCAGTGGGGGAGCGAGTTGTCGAGGGGCGCCATCCGCCACGGATCGGAGCGGTACTCCCCTGCCTTCTGGCCATCCCAGAAAAGCGCCATGACGCCCTTCGCGGTGTTCCAGGTGGCCAACGCCTCGTGCCAGGTGTTGGCGCGCAGCGTCTTGATGCTTACGGTGGGATAGTGCTGTCCGTCCTGCTCGTCGAACAGATTTAACAAGAAGCGTCCGTCGGCGGTCTTGCCGAGGTACACGAATCCGGTGCGTGGACGTACCGTCAGCAGCAGGTGGGTTTGCGGCTCGGCGCCGTCCCAGTTGGGCTTGAAGCGGATGAACAGGCGACCTTGCTCCAGGTTGACATTGCCCGCGGGCAGGTAACTGACCGACGCTCCTTTGCCGATGCGAATCCCTTTGCCCGTCGGTGTGTCCTCGTAGGTGGGCGTCCCTGTCACAATCGCCTTGCCCTCCCCCTTGGCCACCGTGGCGTCCGGCGTGCCGTCGAAGGCGAGGTGCAGAAGCAGATGCGGGTCTGCCTCCGCGGCCTGTGCGGCGGGCCTGGCACTGGCAACATCCAACGCCGCGGCTCCCGGCTGCACGTTGAGGCGATACGCGTACCTCACGTCCTTCCCGACCTCCAGGATCTCGGGGCGATACATCCACTCCACCGTGCCGCTGCCCGCGAGGCCCGCCTTGCGACCCCAGCGTAGGAGTTGCAGCAATTGGTCGGGCTGCTCGGGAGTTACCTTGATTAGCAACTTGCGCGTGGCAATGTACTCACCGAAGGTAACAAGGCGCTGGGGAGAGGTGACGGTGCATTGTGTGAACAGCGCGCCGGTTCCCTGTTCGGACAGTCCGGCGCTTGGCACGGTGTAGCTCGTTTCCACCGTCTCCCATTGGTTCACCTTCGCTCCATCGAAAGCCCAGAGGGCGTTGCCGTCAGCCGGGTACTTCAGGTAATTGTGAACCCGGTAGCTGCAATTCAACTTCGTCGCATCCGGAGCCACCGAGGTGCTCACAAGCCGCACCCGCGCCTTCATTTCGCCGGGCGTTTGCGAGAAGGCCAGTTCCTTTGATATCCGCACACTGGCTCCTCCACCCAATGAGACGAGTGGAACGCTCTTGCTGAACGTAAGCGTCACTCCGTCCGCGTGCACCTCGCGACTCTCCAACTTCATCACCGCGTCCATGCCCCGGTTCTCGCGTTCGCCCTGCGGCAACCAGATCATGTCGCGGCACAGCCCGATTCCGTCCGTCTCCACGGTCTGATCGCCCACGGTCCACCGCACCACGGTTCCCTGCTGGCTCACCCATACCTTCTGCCCGACCAACTGTACGACATACTCCACCTTGCCGTCGCGGTTGAAGTCATCGAGTGCGAGGCGCTGGTCGCCCTCTGCCGCGCCGTCCGGGGCATCCGTGCGAGCGTACTCCTTCGCCGCCTGCGCAAGATCCGTCAGCGAGGCGGAGCGGTAGTCCTTCACCTGTCTCAGCGACGCCGGAGTCGCGGGCGCGATACGAAACCCTCGGAAGTCGCCGGGAGGACACTGCAGGTACACGCCATCAGCCAATGCCTTCGCGTTCACGCCCGGTTTGCTCCCGGCCACGAAAGTCTGCCGATGTTCGTCATCCACCACCAGCCAGTCGCCCTTCGGCAGCGAAGCAGTCAACTTGAAGTAACACAGTTCCTGCAGGTTCCAGTTGACGAGAACGATTAACACCTCGCCGTTCGAGCCGCGGTAACAGCGACGCAACGCTTCCTGCTGCCAGTCGGGGTAGCTCTGCCGCAGCTTGCGGCCATCGCCGAGGGTGAACTCCTGCTGCTCCTTCGGCAGAGGCTCGATGAGCACGTTGTCGGGATCGTGACTGCCCTCGAACATCGTCTTTTCGTGGCGCGACAGGAAGCTCATGACGCGATGGAAGCGCACGAAGTTCTCCGCATCCATTGCCGGGCCGGGATAGACGGAGGTGCCGTGCATCCCGATGAGCGCGGCGCCGATCGTTTGCAGCATGATCGAATCTGCCGACACGAACACATTGTGAAACGAGCTGAGCGCCACATTCTGGCAACCCGTGAATCGACCGCGGGGTGCCGCCTGCATCCACTGCTGCACCACACGCAACGCCCCCAGCCCTGCGAAGTTCATTGGATCGCAGAAGGTCACGTAGTCCTGATACTTCGAGTAGTTCACCCCTCCCGGCGGGTCGAAAGCCAGCACGCTGCCCTCCGTTAGAATCGTCTCCACCTCGGGTTTCACCGAGCGGCAGCAGTCGCCCCAGTGTTTGATGCACGTGGCCAGTTGCTCCTGCCGGAAGTCAATCCACTCGCGCAGGTACTTCGCCTTGATCGTCTCCGTGGTCAGGACTTCGTTCGCCGGGAGTTTGTGCGCCTCCCGAAACTGCGCGATGAGCCAGTCGTCGAGGTTATCCGGCAGCGGACTGGGTTCGTAATCCCACAGCGCCGCGTCCGCCACGGGCAGGTAGGTTTGCATCGTGCCCTGGTCGGATTTCTCGAACCACTTCGTCCCCTGCTCCAGGCACGAGCGCATATTGTCTTTGTAGATCTCCCCATAGCTCCCACCGCGTTGAGCGATGACGTAGAAGCCACGATCCCTCAACGCCTGCGCGTAGTCTAGGCGTTCGGACCCGCCGAGGGTGAACTGCACGGCGTTGATACCAGCGCGATTCAGGTAGTCGGCCAACTCGTCCCATCGTCCCTGCCGGAAGTGGGGGCCGTAGTGCAGCCACAGTCGGAAGTGCTTTGGCGAGACACGCGGCACAGGGGGCAGCTCCTCGTAGAGCTTCAGCCTCGCCACGTCGGTGAAACACTCCTGCCCCCGGTGCAGCAGCGTGAGCTTGATCTCCGGTGGTTCTTTCGGGACGGCGACACCGGGCTTCACGCGATACCACAGCACATCGTTCACTCCCCACTCCGCGTTGAAGCAGCGGAGCTTCACCTGCTCGGGATCCATCGCCTTCGTCACCTTCAGATACGGCAGGCCGTTGTGCTGCACTTCGGCGATGGTGAGTCCGGTCTCCCCCCCATCCAGCATCTGCACAAAGGCAGGCAGCAGCAGCGACACCGAAAACCCCTCCGGCGAGTATATGCCCTTCGTATTGTCCACCATCGGCATGTAGAGACTGATGAAGTTATCCTGTCCCAGCAGACCCGAAAGCACGCCGCGCTTGTTGATGCTGGCGTGAGTGAAGTAGCACCGCGGCGGATCGAACCGCACGCCGTAAACGTCTCCGGCCCGTGCCGTCGTGCCCGCGAATAGGCAGACCAACGCCGACAGGATAAACCTCCACATCGTCCCGTTTGCGGTTGCCCTGAGTGTGCGTCTACTGGTCATTGCGTGCCTCCTACGTGGAAAAGCCTGTTGGTGCATTCGAACGACGGTGGTGTAGTTGGACTATGTGGCAGGCTCGGTTGAGGGGGACGTTCTCGTGAGTTGTTTCTTTGCGCTCTGCTTGGGCATCCCTGCAAGGCGGCCCGCTCTTCTTGGGGAAAGGCGAACGACCTCGTGTCCGGAGGCGGCCTGAACGGCGCGCAGATCGGCACAGATTGCGGCGAGGTCTCCCCTGAACTTCCGGGCATGTTCCATGCGGTACTTCCGCACTTCGTCAACAATTGGGTCTTTCATCGTTCCACCTTGAACAGTTCTTCCCCCTTCTTGCTGCCCCAGGGATGACGGAATGGGACCTGCCCCTCATTCTATGATGGCAACTCGAGCAGTCGCTCCAACTCTGCGAGGATTGTCAGTGCCGATTGCGACTTGGGGGAGGGCAAGTCCGCTGTCTTCTGCACACGCTCCCTGAGTCGCTCGATCGCCACGCGTGCTTGCTCATCAGTGGTGCTTTCCTGAAAGGCTTTCAGGAATTCCCGCCAGAACATCGTCTTGATGCCGCACAGAGGGATCTCGTTCAGTTTCTCCTTGTGCGAGTCCATGATGCCGGTTCGGGCAAGGCGACCAAAGTTGCCACCGCTGTCGTCCCGTGGTCTATCTGCAATCTGATCCGATTTCGAAGGATAGGGGCCGACGTTGTGAGAGCTGTCAATGCCTGGATCCCCTCTTGCGTCTCGCACATGCTGCCAGTGATAGTTGCGATACTCGGCCGCGTATTTCGCAAACTCGATGAAAGGCTCAAACAATATCGGCGAGCCGCTGATGACGTTGCTCAGCACCTACGGAACCACAACGATCAAGTCCTGGGGAGCGCAGGCTGCGGACGTTACCTGAAATCCGAGACTGGGTTCGGCCTCTTTTGCCAGCAAGTACCAGCCTTTCAGTTCAATGCCCATGATCGTCTCATCGCTGCCGGTCTTCCTCAATCGCACATCTGGAAAAGTTTGGGGCTGTCGAATGAAGCTGAACAGTGAATAGCGTCCCTCCGGGTCCCATGTATTCCGGATGAGATTAAGCGTGCGGACTACTTGCTCTTCAATCGTAGCTCCCAACACCGCGTTGAGAGTGTACAGGTCGGTAGCCATGATGCCGGAGATGTGAGTCTCCGTGCGGAAGTAGATTGGGAGCGATCCAACCGCTTCACGTACTTTCACGTAGAGTTCGTTGTGCTCCCATGACGAGTCGGGAAGTTGTCGAGTCGGTTCCGGTTGGGTGTTTGATTGCTTCACCATTTCGCCAGCCTTTCTACTGCAGCAATATAGAATTCGGGAACGATTTCCGCGCCCACGTACTTGCGCCCGCGGTCGAGTGAGACCACTGCGCCGGGGCAGAGTCCCCCAAAGGGTTCCCACACGACATCATCGGGTTCTGTTGACACTCGCACAATGAGATCAATGAGGCGCAACGGCTTCTGGCTCCCGTGCAGGCTACGGAAATTGTATTTCATCCCGTTGCGTTCGCCTTGCACTCGCTCCGCGCCGCTCACCTGCGGCTCCCTCCAGACATTCGTGTACCCGACCTCACATCGAAATTTCGCCCTGAGCTTTGCCCATTCCTCGCCAGGAATCGGCTGCCGGTCATCCTGGCTGAAGTATGGTCTTCCCTCCCGGCGTCCTTGTTTGTTTGCGTACTCGGCGAGGCGGACGAAGGCCTCGACGGGCGGATAGTACCAGAGATGGTCCGCCGTGAGATACTTTCGGGTAGCGGCGTTCAACACGCCACAGGCTTCGTTGGCAAGATGGAACGGAAGGCCGGAGCGTTTCCACTCGTGCCGCAACCACTCCTGCATGGACATGCGAGTCCCGTTGACCTGGAAAGTCGCCTCCCGGACGTATTGCACGCACACTTCTGTGACGACGGGAAACTTGCGCAAGGTCTGAGTGTTGGCGTTGCCAGCGACGTGGCTCATACCTTTATCCCAAATGTGACAGCATCGGTAACCCCATCCGTTCGCCAGGAGTACGGGGTGGACGGTGGCCCAACCAACCTCCGTATTCCAGAACCAGAGAGTCGATTCAGGCGTTGAAGCGTGTGACCATGCTTCAATATGCGGTCTATACCAGTCCTCCAAGGTCGCTGGATCGCGTTCGTCGCCGGGGAACCCGTTTACTCCATACGGCCCATCTGAGATGATGCACGTGGGAGTGGGCCAATGTGTGTACAGGTTCTCTGCATAGTCGAAGTGGATCACAACATCGCCGCGCGCGTAGCTGTCCCCGAGCCCGGGTTCTCTTCCCTGGAGAATCACGGGGCCCGACAGCAACAGCATTTGATCATCTTTGCGCGGAGCACTCATTTTCCACCCATCCGGAGATGCTCCTTCAGAGAAGTGAAAGCTGCATATTGGAGATACCGACCAATTCTACCAATAATCGACGGCTACCTGCAAGTAGCGATTGATCACGCGGTAGGTGGACTACCGCACACCGGATTCGCGGAGATCTGTTGTGGCAAGGTCTCCTGATCTGCCATAGTCGAGCCGACCGCCAGAAGTAGTGTCCAAAACACACTTTGTTTCCGGTAGTTCCATGTGACTCAAAGTCCGTGGATATATCGACATAGACCGTCCATAATCCACCCCTGATGCGACGGCAAGAAGATATTCGCGTGATGTTCGGGAAGAGAGTCCGTCATTTGCGGAACGAATTGGGCGTTTCCCAAGAAGAGTTCGCGAGCATGTGCCATTTGGACAGGACCTACATCAGCAGCATCGAGCGCGGCAAACGAAATGTCGCTCTCGTGAATATCGAAAAGATCGCCAATGCCTTGGGGGTGGACATTGCTGACTTGTTCACCGGATAGAAGGACGAAGCTGTGACCTCCGCCGAAGCTGCAACCTACGCATATCCACTCTGCCCCGAAGGTTTCAACCGGCAATGCAAGTTGCCGTATGGTCTCACGGTTCCCCATATCCAATCTGCGATGGAGGATTTCCTGGACTTCATCCGGTTTGTGGATCTTCAGCTTTCTACCAGGCAGATTAGTCCTCTTGAGTCCATGCTCATGCCTGCCAACTTCAGCAGCATGGTTGGAGAGTTTATGGTATCCGGCATATCCTCTCGTTCCCCAACACTAACCAAGAACCGCTATCACAACGGACACCCCGATCTTATCCCGGCAGGTAAGTACCCGGATGATGCAGCACAGCACGCCCCGGAAGGAATCGAGGTGAAGGCATCGCGATATCTGAGCGGGTGGCAAGGGCACAATCCAGAAAACACATGGCTCCTCGTTTTCGTCTTCCAAGCTGCGCGGCCCACGGACGATCTGAAAGGGATCTCGTTCGTGCCTTTTGGTTTCGTGAAGGTGGTCGGAGCAAGACTGAAGAAGTCGGATTGGCTCTTCGCGGGACGGTCCGGCGCGTCGCGACGCACTATCACGGCGTCTGTCACCCGATCTGGTTGGGAAAAGATGGAAAGCAACTGGATTTACCGCGACCTTAGCCTGCTCTCGACCTCTTCGTAACTCCCACCCTCCGGCATGATGTCTCAGTTCCTGCCTCCCCAAGTTCGCCGGATTGTGACTCATACGGTTGTCCGCCCTCGAACAGCACTGGCTGGAGGACGCCTTGCTTGGCTCTGCTGGGGTAACAGAACAGCGGCACTTGCAGTGCAGCCAGACGCGGCACCGCGCTCACAGCCATTCTATAGAACTCCAGGTCGCTCTCAACTCCAATGCTGTCGTACCCAACAGCCTCTGCTGCGGCAAGAGTGGACCCGGAACCACAGAACGGATCCAAGATCACGCCTTCCCCGAGGGGAAGAGAAGCAAACACGATTTGTCGAAGGAAGGATTGGGGCTTGAGAGAGGGGTGGGGAGCAACCTTCCGTTCTCTCACGGGTGTCCGCTCACTTTCGATAAGGTCAGAGAAGGGACGATCGTCGGAGAGTCTTCGCAACCCACCCGTCTGCCAGCGTCGTAAGTTATCCTGAACCCTACCGTCAAGCGGCTTCCTGAACAGTCCCCACGGTTCATAGCATGATCGCGGCATAACCGTTACGCCCCGGAACTCCTCTTCGGCGTTCTTGGGTCTATCCCCTCCGCGTAACGTGCGGACCAATCGGATTATCTCCGCTCGTTTCTCAAAACCACTCCGCGCAACCGCGGAGAACACGACATGCGAAAGGTACGAATTGGCGGCGATGAACAGGTGTCCTCCCGGTCTCAAAACTCGCAAGGCGAGTTTCGCCCAAACCTCGAAATACTCGTCCAGGTGCTGGCACTGCTCGGAAGAGAGAACTGTGAAACGCGGCAATGGCGCCCTCTGGCACCCTCCTATTCGGGGAGGAATTCGCCAAACCCCGCCGTTCCCGTTCCGCAGTTTTGCCTTCTCAGTTTCCGAGAATTCCAAAACCCCAAAGGGCGGGTCGGTAACAACCGCATGAAAAGAGTTTTCCTGCTGGTCCGCCAACCACTCAAAGCAATCAGCGTGGATGATATCGTGCATGGTTGATGCCCTACTGTGTTACTGGTTCGCCGACAGGGGGATAGTAAACGAACGCTGACCCAATGTCAACTGCGCAGCGTCGCGCCGATGGCCTCCAGTAGTCGCCGGAATTCTTCCGGGATGTCGCCATCGCCCGTGACGGGTACGTCCCAGGAGACAACGCCTCCCCAACCGTTAACGTAACGCGTATAGGCTGTGGCGAGGTCGCCGGGGAAGCGGGGCGCGCCGCTGCCCCAGACTCCGCCGAGGAAGCTGAGAATATGGTACTGCGCGCCGTCCACCCAGCGCCCCACCGGAACAACGCAAGGCGCCTCGCCGTTGGTGGGCAAAGTATTGGAGATCTCTCCGGCGGTGTAGTCTTCATAATCGGTGATGGAGATAACCGGGTTTCGTACACCCGGGTTGAAGGTGATGAGCGCGTCGGGGTTTCCCGACTTCAGCGCCTCTGCGAAGGAACGGAAGTTCGGGGTATCGTCGTGGCGATAGAGCTGATCCGGAGCGTAACAGCCATCCAGCCACCAGCCGCGCACCTTGTTGCCCCAGCGCAGCGACCACTCCCGTATGACGGCTTGCCAGCGACGATGAAACTCCGACAGCCGCATGTCCGCGTCGCTCTGCACGGTGTAGATTTCGGGGTGCAGACCCAGCCGCAACGCCAACTCGAGATCGGGCGGAGTGCAGCACAGACCTTCCAGGGCGGGAGGATGGTTCGCAGGCGCAAGGCATGGAAGGTACACCATCAACGGAATACCGAGTCGCTCCAGAGCAGTCGCGAGTTCCGCGACGAGGTCCCGCTTCGACAGGCGGCTCGGGCTTTCATGCACGAAGGAGTCGTACGTCGTGTTCGGCGTGCAGTAGAACCCGGAGTTCTGCCCCAGCGTAACCATCAGATACCCGGCGTTCATTTCCTCAAGGTAGCCCGCGAGGCGGTTCACGTTGAAACTGTCAACGCGGTCATTCCATTCTTGAGCGGTCAGGTCCGCGGGCTTCCCCGCGCTGGCGGTATCGGCCAGGTAGTGAAGAAACACGCCCCATCGGGCGTTGTGAAACCAGTCGGTGTTCGCGCGAGTCCAGTTTGACATGGTGGTTGTGGAATGCTCCTTTTCTGTTGTTGGTCCGCGAATCCATCCCTGACCGGTTTTCTCGAGGGGTCTCCATCTGCACAAACGTGCTCACAAAGGTTCCGCCGGGGATGAATATCCCCGGCGAGCCCTGACTACTCATACAACTCGATCTCATAGACTTCCGCTCGCATCTTCGGATGAACCTGCGGCATCAGCAGCTTGATCTTGACGGTGGAGAGCGTCTTCCCAAAGTCGAGGGCAATCACATCATCCTGATTTCCTTTGACCTCGCCGACCTTTTGCCAGTCTCCTGCCTTCCATATCCAGAACTCGAGGTCTTCCACGGTCGCGGAGTAAATCTTCGCCTTGCTGAACTTCGGGACGAAGTTGGGAAACGCGGCTTCGATGCGCGCGGGTGCGCGGGCAAAGACGTCCTTCCAGCCAAACTGGTCCGTAACACCGTCGCACAGCGTGAACAGAGATTTGCTGGCGATGTATGTGTCGGAAGCGTCCCACTCGATCTCACGACCGCGATCGAACAGGATATTCCCCGGCTTCTTGAGCGACGCGTTCACCTCGTCGATTTCCTTTAGGACTTGCGCGATGCTCTTCTTCACCGCGTCTATCTTCTCCGAGGTGAAGACACGAACCTGGGAAGGGGAGAAATCAAGCGCAACGCTCCCGTCCCTGGCGACAACGATCGAGGCCGGCTCCCGATAACCGGACAGCTTCAGCCCTTTAAGGTCGGCGCTTGTGATTTGGGCTCGTACAGGCTTGTCGAGAAGATTGACGGCAATGAGAACGGGCTTCCCGTTGAGTTTCCGGACGCACGCCTCCACGCCGTCCTCCGCAGACACCACCTTGACAGGCGAAGTCTTCTCCGTGTTGAGGAGAAATCCTTCCAGGTCCGCCAACTCGCCATACACGAAATCAACGGCCGTCCGCAACTCCATCGTTTCGAAGTGCCCGAAGTAGGCGAAAGGAGTGAATCCCTTCGCTCCGTTTACGACCGCGGCGTAGACCATGCACCGGTACTCAGTGAAATTCGGACAGCGCGCGGACGGATCCGCGAAGCCGTACGAAAATGCCTGTGGGGTACACCAGGCGGGAATGCGCCCCTTCCCTGCCGACAGGACGGTTTGCATCTGCTTGCTGATTTGTCTGGGCGACCGCATGGATCGGTTGCCTTGGGAGTCGATCGTGGGGTTCAAATAGGGATGCGGATTGAGAATGTCGGCGCATTGGGTGTAGTCTTCCGGGCTGCGGCTGATGATCATGACCGGATGGTAGGGATCAAGCTTCTTGATAAAACTATACTGGTGCTTCAGATACACGGAAGAAAGCCCGCGGCACTCCGGTTCATCCGCGAGGTACCACCACAGCAACTTCGGGTTGGATTTCTGCGCCTCAATCGTCTTTCTCATGCCGTCGAAGACCTTGTCGGAGGGCATCACATCGGTCTTGATGCGGTCCCGCTCACCGGCGTCAATGCGCTCCGCTTCCACGCCCACGTAACAGTTGAACGCATTCACCCACTGGCTGTTGGGATGGGGTGAGGACTTGAGCAGTTGCTGGCTGACCATGTATCCCTCGCCGCCGTACCAGCTACGCACGTACATCGGTTTGCCATCGACAATCAGATTAAGATTCTCATCGATCCGCACACTGGTTCCCGCCTGCAGACTTCCGAGTTTGCGGATCGTGTCCACCTGCTTTGCGAGCGCCTTGCCCCCCGTCACAACTTCCGTAACGAGAAGGTAATCGCCCACCGATAGCTTCGACGCGTCGAAGGTGAAGTCGGCCTTCCTGTTTAGCAATTTCGGGGATGAGGATGCAACCACCTCTTCTCCCGCCTTGAGCGACACACGAAGCTGCGCGCCGCGCAGTTGGTCGGCAGGGAGGTTCACCTCGACGGTGCCGGCGATCCTCTTCAGATTCCGATCGTGGAAGATGCAGTGGGCATAGAACGGTTCGCGGACATCGACCCGCAGCGGAACATATTCCAAGCGCGGGTAAAACCACGCGCCAGCGATTCGCTCTCTCTGATCGGAGAGAAGTGACGCCTGCAACGCCGTCTTTCCCAGCGCCGCGAAGGAAATATTGTCGATCGAGACAACACTGTCTCCCGGTGCAACGGTGACCTTCTTCTCGCCCAGTCCCCCTCCCTCCGCGTCGGACACAGACAGCGTATAGGAACCGGCTGAGTTCTTCGTGGCCGTGACGGAGAACTCAAGAGAGGTCGGGTAGGCGTCCCCCACCTTCGTGGGAAAGGCACTGACGCTGGCAAGGCGGAGGTCGAAGCGAGGGTCCTTCTTCGGCAGACTGCCGACACGGCTGAAGTTCTGTATCTCATGGAAGCCGCGCCGCAGGGGCGTCCACGTGGTTAACTCCATTACCGGGTGGCGTTCCCGCGCGACGTTCATCAGCCACGCGTCGGCAAACTGATCGGATGTTGTGTAGTCGAGCGCCGACAGTGGGATGCGCACCTCCACGCTCCAGAAATCCGCTCCCTTGAAGATTGCCGATTCATAGATGGAGTTGTAAGGCTGGTTGGTGTTGCCTCCCTCAATGTAATAGGCATCAAACCGGGTGTTCCCCGCGCCGATCATCAACTGGTAGTAATCGAACCCCTTGCCGGTGGGGTCGAAGAAGATCTCGACGCAATCCCTCTCCCACACCGGCCCATCGTGCGGCAGCGGCGCATCAGAGAGTTTGTCCATCATTGGTTCATCACAGCGGACGCCAAAGACCAGCGCCTGCGGTTCCGTCAAGAGACGGAACTGCGTTTTGGCCGGACCTTCCTTTCCCTCCGTGGTCTTCAGAGAAACGAATGGTGAACTCAGTTGCGCCTGCTGCCAGGCTGGTTCATCCAGCTTGCCATCGAGGGTGATGTCGCCCGCAGCAGCGCGGCCGGGAGTGATGGTGTCGGTGCGCCCGGGAAAGGCCGCAACGGCAATGGAAAGGGTAAGGAGAACAGCGAGAATATGGTTTTGCATGGGTCTATTGCACCTCATCGAAATGGATTTTTCGGGGGAGGAACCTCACCCCCAACCCCTCTCCGACCCGGCTGACTCTCAGACACACTTAACACCGTGAGCCACATCCGGTAAACTAGAGGGCATGGAGATCTGTGGTCAGTATTTTAGCAGAGAGACCCTCAGACGGATAGAGGGGGAGTTGGAGAGGGAGCCGGGATTGTCCCGGCGGGAGTTGGCGCGGCGGCTCGCACGGCGAAACTGTCGGTGCGGTTTGCGGCGGTGACGTTGCAGCCGCCGAAGAAGAAAGACCTGTCTCCGGTGCAGGTGTGGGCGGTGTATGTGGAGGAGGTGGAGTTCCTGCCGACGGTCAAGGAGCCGGTGAGCTGGATGCTTCGGACTCTGTGAGTCCGCGCTGACCACGGTAGAGACGCGGACCTTTGAGGAGGCGTGTGAGCGGCTGCGCTGGTATACCTGCCGATGGGGGATCGAGTCGGACTCTGTGAGTCCGCGTGTTCCACCGCACGGTGAAGAGCGGGTGCCGGATCGAGGATCGGCGGTTGGACACCGCGGACCGTTTGGAGGCGTGTTTGGCGATCGATCTGGTGGTGTCGAACTCGCAGAGTTCGCGTCGAACTCGCAGAGTTCGCGGCCTGGCGGATTTACGCCTTGGTCAAGCAGGGGCGGGAAACGCCGGACTTGCCGTGTGACGTGTATCTGGCGGAAGAGGAGTGGAAGGTGCTGTACGCCTGGAAGAAGAAGGCGCCGCCACCGGACAAGCCGCCGCCGCTGCGGGAAGCCGTCCGGTGGATTGCTTCTCCGGGAGGGTTTCTTGGGCGCAAGGGGGACGGGGACCCCGGCACTACTACGACGTGGCGCGGTCTGGAACGTCTGTCCGCCACGGTCGAAGGGTGGCAACTCTACCAGACCATACACCCCGCCCGCGCCAGCCCTTGATGTGCGGTGTCAGGTGTGGGTAAGAGTCAGCCCCCGCCGGGGGGAGAGGGCGCGAACCCAAAGGGTTCGAGGGTGAGGGGACGCACCGAACCGCTCGACGTGTTGCTCGTGCTCGATGCCGTTGTCTTCGAGGAACCGGGTGAATACCAACCGGTCGAGGGTGCGCTGGGCAAGCTCGGTGAGCGTCTCGCTGTCGAGTTCGGCGAGGAACGATTCGTCACAATGTTTTGGTAGGCGCGTGACATGGGCAGGATGCCCATGCTACACGGACTTGTCAACGTGGTTTGAGTCTGCCGTGCGCCGCGTTCACAGAGCTCTCCGCGAGCTCACTTCCCCCATTCCGCCACTTGCTCGAAAACGCGTCGCTCGATGAAGATACCCAGAAGCTCCTTGTCGAGTTGTCCCTCATCCGCTTCACTGCGAAGAATGTCCAGAGCCTTGGGAACGGGGACTTTCTTCTTGTAGGGGCGGTCCGCAGATGTGAGCGCATCGAAGATATCCGAAATGGTCATCATTTTCGCCTGCACCGGAATCTCGTCACTCGTCAGTCCTCGGGGATACCCCGATCCATCGAGTTTTTCATGGTGCGCGTAGGCAATCTGCGGTATGCTCTCCAGTCCCCAGGTCCACGGGATTTGCCGCAGGAACTGAAAGCTCTGCGATACATGAGACTCGATCTCCTTTCTCTCCCGCTCATCCAGGCTGCCTTTGGGAATGGACAGCACATTAACCTCCCAGGCATCCAGAAAAGGACGGAAGATCCCCCGCATGTCCTCATACGTTCGTTGCGCAATGTCCTTGAGTGAACCGGAGATCTCAGTTGGCAGCACGGACGGCTCGTTTGCCAGCAGGACTTCCATCAGACAATCATCCAGTTCCTTGAGAGCCGCCACGGTTTCCGCAGAGGCATCATGGTGCCACTGCATATATTCGTCGCGGTTTCTCTCCAGCAGGAATTCGATATCCCTCCGTGAATGCGCATATTGTGTCGTCCGCTGAATAAACTCAAATCGCTTCCGGACCAAGTCGAGGTGTCCGTCCGGTAGCTTTTTTGGTTTGACCAGCACATTCTCCCGTACCCCCACTTTCCCGAAGTCGTGGAGGAGAGATGCGTAGCGCAACTCCTTGAGCTGTTGAGGCGTGAAGAAGAGATTGCGATACCGTCCGACTTCGGTCTGTTCGGTCGCCTCAGCGAGCGAAACCGTCAATATGGCCACTCGTTCCGAGTGACCGGAGGTAGGAGGGTCTCGGGACTCAATGGCCGACACGGAGGCGCGTACAAAGCACTCGAACAGGTTCTCAATGTCCTGGTAAAGGTAGCTGTTCTCGAGAGCCACAGCCGCCTGACTGGCAAGAGAGCTTACGAGGTCTTCGCTGTTGTCGTCAAAGGGGATGACTGTGGCATCCACCACCGGTTCGCCCGTGAGTTTGACCGAGAAATCCCTCTTGCAGTTCAGGAGTTGAATGACCCCGAGCACGTCCCCTCGGGTGTTCTTCATGGGAACCGTCAGCATCGACTTCGAGACGTAGTTGAAGGTCTCATCAAAGGTCTTGTTGAATCCGTAAGGAACCCCAGCCTCGATCTCGTAGACGTCCCCAATGTTCAAGGTGACTCCTTTGAGGGCAACGTATCCAGCGATGCTCTTCTCATCCATCGGCATTGTGAACTCGTCGTAGCTGACGTCCAGTGAGTCATTCTGAGAGAGTCGGAAAAGGAGATGTTTGCTTTTCTCCGATCCTCGCGGTTCGATGAGGTAGAGGCTCCCTGCATCAGCAGACGTAATTTCTCGGCTTTTCAGCAGAACCATGTCCAGGAGGGTATCGAGGTCCCTCTCCGCAGAAAGAGCGACCCCAATGTCGTTCAGTTCACGCAGATCGCGAGATCGCCGCGCCAACTCGTCTTCGAGTTCTTGCGTATGCTGTTTTGTGGCTATGTAGTCGAGGGATCTAAAGACGACCTGTGCCAGCGCGTCCATACTTTCCGTCGGCCCGAAGGGGAGCAAAAGAGGCCGCAGGTCTTCGACGCCATCCGGGAAGGGGGTATTGCCCAGTAACAGAATCCCCTCGGCCAAGGGGTTGGCCAGCAATCTGGTCAAACACTCCGCCGCCGCTGACTTTGACGGCGGAACGTCCGCCGCGTCGAGCACTACCACTACGGGAGGGGAAGGCAGTTCACTTGCCGATGCCGCCGATGTATCGCAGACATTCACCCTCAGTCCGGCGTCGGCAAGCGACTGCCGCAAGCCTCGTCGATCCGCGGAGGGTGACAATAGGATATGGCCTTCTTGAGGATCCAAGGTTCTCTTCCTCGAGCATGTCCGGGATGCTGATTGCTCCCTGCAAAATGGTGACGATGGTTCGCACTTCTATACTCGTTACGGATGAAAATTCATCTTTCCCCCTCACCCGTAACGAGTATATCTATTGACTGCTTTGTACCATCGGTGCCTGACTTCCCGCAACGGCCTCCACGATCACCGGTGGATGGCCCCGATGGTGGCGCTCTATCCGGGACAGTCGTCTCGCCTCGCGTCATGGACTTTTCGTCGAACAGCATCACGGCCTGTGACAAAGCAGCAGACTCGGTGTTGCGCGATGCGAGGCAAGCAAACCAGACAATATCTCCCGACGACCTCACCTGTCAAGCATTCCCCCATCAAGCCGTGTTTCTATTTTGACACAATGCCGGTATTGGGATATGATACGCGGCAGTTGCGGGCAGGAGCCAAATGCTTCCGTGCGCTTTTCGATGGGAGAGACTGATATGTTCCAGGGCACCACAATTATTGCGGCCAGAAAGGGCGACCAGGTTGCCATCGGCGGAGACGGCCAGGTATCCATCGAGGCCACCATTGTGAAAGGCTCGGCGAACAAGGTCCGGAAAATGTACCAGGGACAGGTTCTCGCCGGGTTTGCCGGGTCCGTGGCAGACGCGCTGACCCTCTACCAGAAGTTCGAGGGGAAGCTGGAAGAATATCGCGGCAATCTCAAACGCAGCGCATACGAATTGGCCAGAGAGTGGCGGACTGATCGTGTCCTGCGACGGCTGGAGGCCATGATGGTGGTCGCCAACAAGGAAGACCTGCTGCTGATTTCGGGGAATGGAGACGTGATCGAGCCAGATGAAGGAGTCGTTGCGATCGGTTCTGGAGGGTCCTTCGCTCGCGCCGCGGCCCTGGCGCTTCACAAGCACACGGAACTGGATGCAGAGACCATCGTTAGAGAAGCGCTCAAAATTGCCTCTTCAATCTGCGTCTATACCAATGACTCAATCACAGTTGAAACACTGTAACTCTCCCGCCCCATGTCTCACAGCCCGGCGTCCGCCCTGTGAATTGTTTGGAGGATGATACGTCTCATGGAAATGGAAGAACTAACTCCCAGACAGATTGTTGCGGAGTTGGACAAGTATATTGTCGGTCAGGATAGGGCGAAGCGATCTGTGGCGATCGCGTTAAGAAACCGCTATCGTCGCCGCCAGCTCCCGGAAGAACTCCGGGAGGACATCATCCCCAAAAACATCCTGATGATCGGTCCCACAGGCGTTGGGAAGACCGAAATTGCCCGACGCTTGTCCAATCTTGCCAAAGCGCCACTGATCAAGGTGGAGGCGACGAAATTCACGGAAGTCGGTTACGTGGGCCGGGACGTGGACTCCATGGTACGCGACCTGACGGAGACGGCCGTGCAGATGGTCGAGCAGGAGAAGTACGCGGACGTCGAAGACCGCGCGAAGGATATGGCTAACGAACGCATCCTGGATCACCTCGTTGAAGCTCCTCAACCGCCCAAGCGGCAGGAGTCACGCTTCCCTTTCGACCTGTCCGGCTTGATTCGGGTCGAGGGTCAATCAGTCACCATTTCCCCCCCAGAGCAGGAAGAGACGAAGCCAGTGGGTGAGGCGGAGGACGAGACCGACACCGATACTTATCGACAGCAGTTTGAGCAGTCCGAACGCCTGCGAGAACGGTTCCGAAAGCTACTCGTCGATGAGAAACTCGAGGACCGAGATATCGAGATCGAGGTGGAGGAGTCGAAGGTCGGCGTAGCGCGCATCTTCTCCAACCAGGGATTCGAGGAAATGGGGTTCGATGTTCAGGGCTTCCTGGGACAGATGATGCCGAGAGAGAAGAAGAAGAAGAAGGTCTCCATCGCCGAGGCTCGTCGGATCTTCACGATGGAGGAAGCGGCAAAGCTGATCGATCAGGAGTCGATCACCCGCTCGGCCATCGATTTGGCCGAGGAGAATGGCATTATCTTCATTGACGAGTTGGATAAGATTGCTGGCCGCGAGGGAGGCCGCGGCCCCGATGTCTCCCGCGAAGGAGTGCAGCGTGACATCCTGCCCATCGTTGAGGGATCCACCGTCATCACCAAGTATGGACATGTGAAGACCCATCACATCCTTTTCATCGCCGCAGGGGCTTTCCATGTGGCGAAACCGTCTGACATGATCCCCGAACTCCAGGGCAGGTTCCCACTGCGGGTGGAACTGGACAGCCTGACGGAAGTTGACTTCAAGAGAATCCTTACCGAGCCGAAGAACGCGCTCATCAAGCAGTACATGGAACTGCTCAAAGTCGAGGGTGTCGAGGTCGAGTTCACGGATGACGGGATCGCCGAGGTCGCAAAGATCGCCCGCGAGGTGAACGATCAAACAGAGAACATCGGCGCACGCAGATTGCACACCATCCTCGAGAATGTGTTGGAAGACATTTCTTTTGATGCTCCCGATCTGGCGGGAGATAAGGTCGTCATCGACGCCGCCTACGTGCAAGATAAGCTCGAGGATATCATCCAAAGCGAAGACATGAGTCGGTATATTCTGTAGACGAATGCTGCTCCGTCGGTCCGGGTCTCCGTCAGTCCCCCAGCTTCGCCAGATAGCGTTCCGCTTCTATGGCTGCGGCGCAGCCGGTGCCGGCGGCGGTGACGGCCTGGCGGAAGACGTGATCCTGAACGTCGCCCGCGCAGAAAACGCCTTGGACGGAAGTATGTTGCTTGCGGTCGGTGATGATGTAGCCTTCCTCGTCCATCTCCAGTTGTCCCTTGAAGACTTCGGAGTTGGGAACGTGGCCGATGGTGATGAAAAGTCCGTCCAGGTCGAGTGTGGATTCTTGCCCGGTCTGCGTGTTGTGCAGCCTGACGCCGGTCACCTTGTCTTCGCCCAGCATCTCGGAAACGGTGGAGTCCAGCACAAACTCGATTTTCTCATTACTGGTGGCGCGGTCGAGCATGATCTGACTCGCGCGGAATCCCTTCCGTCGGTGGATGATGTAGACCTTCGACGCGAACTTGGTGAGGAAGGTTCCTTCCTCCATGGCGCTGTCTCCGCCGCCGACAATTCCTACCACTTTCCCGCGGTAGAAGAACCCATCGCACGTGGCACAGGTGGAGACGCCGTGTCCGAAGAACTTCTGCTCGGAGGGGATGCCCAGCATCCGAGCGGAGGAGCCGGTGCAGATGATGACGGCCTTGGCTTCGTACTCGCCGGCGTCGGTCTTCAGCTTGAACGGAGGCTCACGAAGCTCCACCTCCGTCACAGTCTCAACACGCACCTCGCAACCAAACCGCTCCGCCTGCCGCTTCATCACATCCATGAGCAGCGGCCCGGTGACACCCTCCTCGAGCCCGGGGAAATTCTCGATATCGGTCGTGAACGAGAGTTGTCCCCCCAGGTCTTTACCCACAAAAAGCAACGGCTCCAAATTTGCTCTCGCGCTGTAGATTCCTGCGGTGAAACCGGAAGGTCCACCACCGATGATGATGACGTTACGTTGTTCTGACAATGTGCTGCTCCTTGGGTGAAAAGTGACGAGTGACGGAAGGCCGCCAGGACGCGCGCGTCTCACGATAGTTCCTTGGGGGACATGCCTACAGCCAGGATGCTGCACGCGACGATGGGAGTGATGCCAAGAGCCTCCGCTTTGTGAATCAGTTCATCGCTTTCGGCGCCGGGATTCAGGTAGACGGTTCTGATTCCTTTCTGTGCAACCTGCTCAATCACGGCCAGCCCAACCTTCGGTGGAACATAGAAGCTGGCGACCTCGACGGCATCGGGGATGTCGAGCACGGTTGGGTATGCACGCTGTCCCTCGATGCTCGCTTCCTTCGGATGGACGGGATACACCACGTAACCTTGTGTTAGGTAAGCTCGCACGGCTTTGTTGCCGAACTTCTCCCGGTTGCTCGACGCCCCGATGATAGCAATAGCCTTAGTCACTCACGGCTCTCCTCAATCACGAACCACCAACTACGAACCACTAACATCCACCTCACACTCCACGCTTCCCCGGCTCCCAGATGTACTTGTGGATTTGCAGTTGCAGGTGAGCTGGCGAGCGGTCCTCCAGCATCCATTGCGCGAGGTCCCGCGGTGTGATTACGCCATGGACCGGCGAAAAAAGAACGGCGTTTTCCTTCCCCAGCGACTGCTCGGAAATGATCTGTCGTGACCACTCGTAGTCACGGCGGTCGCTGATGACGAACTTCACTTCGTCCCGCGGGCGCAGCTTCGTGAGGTTGGCCCAATGCATCTTCTCCGTCTCGCCGCTTCCCGGACACTTGATGTCGAGTATCGTGATTGCCTTTGGGTTGACCGGCCCGATGTCGAGAGCGCCACTGGTCTCAACCAGCACACTGAATCCCTCGTCAACCAGCTGATCGATGAAGGCAATAATTCCCGACTGGAGCAATGGCTCGCCCCCGGTAATCAACACCCACCGCAGGCCCGTGGCGCGGACTTCTGCCAGAAGCTCTTCCAGCGTTCGTTCCGTCCCACCGTGGAATGCGAACGCGCTGTCACAGTAACTGCATCGCAGGTTGCATCCCGTAAGTCGCACGAGCACGCACGGCCGGCCGGCGTGAGTCGACTCGCCCAAGATGCTGGGGTACAGTTCCGCGATGGTCAGTGTCATACGTTTGCTCGAGTCGCCCTCTCACTGCGAACAGCCGCGCGAGCTCTGCCCGCCAACCCTTAAGTTGCCCAGCGCATGCCCAACATACTCCATCTAACCGATCATGGGCTTGACTGACCTTGGAATCCTATCAGATATTTCCAGGAGGGTCAATTTCCCATCGTCGGCGAAGTCGGCGTATGTCTGACAGGAGGGATGTGCTACACTGTCCGCGCGCGAACTGCCCTAAGAACAACGGACTTGTTTCTGTGTGATTCCGTGCGCTTCTGTGGCGAAAAGGAGGCGCACATGCGGTGCGGGTAGGTTGCCACGGAAACACTCGGAAGCACACAGCAGGGGAGGGGGATGGATGATCGGCCAATGTTTTTGATCCTCAAAGGGAATCGGGACGAGAATGATTTTTCTCTTAATTGATTGCGCTGACGTGTTTGCAGACTCTCGTGCCATGCACATTGTCCGCGCGCGAATTGCCCTAAGAACGACAGACTTGTTTCTGTGTGATTCCGTGCGCTTCTGTGGCTATCATGAGCAGGATTGATGTTCTGGGGTTGGGGATCATTGCGGTCGATGACTTGTTCTCTGTTGATGCCTATCCTCCGCCCGATACGAAGACTCCTATCCGAAGACATGAACGCCAATGTGGGGGGCTTACCGGCACGGCGTTGGTGGCCGCGGCGCGCACGGGCGCGCGGGCTGCGTACGGGGGTGTCATCGGTGATGATGAACTGTCGGAGTTCGTTGAACGGGAAATGGCTCGCGACGGCGTGGACTTCTCTCACGCAGTTCGCCGCACCGACGCTCGTCCCGCGCATTCCTTCATTGTGGTTGACCGGCGAGACCACACGCGCACGATCTTCTTTGAGATGAATGGTCTCACAGGCGCGGACAGCGCCAAGCCCGGAGAAGAGGTCGTCCGCGCGTCGAGGGTTCTCCTGGTTGATCACTACGGGATGGAGGGCGTGGTGCGCGCGACGCGGATTGCGCGCAACGCAGGAATCCCTGTTGTCGCAGACCTGGAGAGAAGGGAATCACCTCTCTTCGACGAAGCCCTTGCCCTGGTCGATCACCTGATTGTTTCGCACGCATTCGCCTCGACCATCACAGGGCAGGCTCACGCAACGGACGCGGCAAGAACGTTGTGGACTCCTGAAAGGCAGGCAGTTGTGGTTACCTGCGGATCTGACGGCGCGTGGTATCTGGGGGACGGTGAGACAACGGAACCGCGGCACTGTCCGGCGTTCCCCGTCGCGGTAATGGACACGACCGGCTGCGGAGACGTTTTCCACGGCGCTTACGCTTCGACGTTGGCGCTTGGATTTGCTCTCGCAGAGCGAGTGCGCTTCGCGTCCGCAACGGCTGCGATCAAGGCCACACAACTCGGTGGACAGGCCGGAATCCCGCGGAAGGAACAGGTTTACACGTTTCTGGAGGAGCGATGAGTATTGGTAAGCAGGTCAGGCTGAATCGACTGTTCTCTCATCCTTCAGGGAAGCTGTGCTCGATCGCCATCGATCATTTTTTCAACTATGCAGACGACACGTCTGGTATGCCGGAGCCGCTTCGACATATCAGCAGGACGCTGGCGGAAGTCGCCGAGGGGAGGCCCGACGCCATCACCCTGCAACGCGGCATTGTTGCGTCCCTATGGGAGCCCTACGCGGGGCGCATTCCGCTGATTTTGCAGTGCAGCGTCATACGTCCCGACGACTCGGTGAATGAGCAGATCGCAGATCCGGAGGACGCTGTGCGGCTTGGCGCCGATGCGTTCGCCATCGCCGCGTTTGTTCGTGGCGAAACGCAGGGTAAACAGCTCAAAGCTGTCGCAGATCACGTGAAGAAGGCGGAGCGGTATGCGATGCCAGTTATTGTCCATATCTATCCGCGTCGATTTGGAGAGCGAGTGGAGTTCTCGTTTGAGCCGGACGATATTGCCTGGGCCGTCCGTTGCGCACTGGAGTGCGGGGTCGATGTCATCAAGACTCCCTTCTGCGGTGACGCAAGCGCATTCCGGCAGATTGTCGATAACTGCCCCATCCCGATCGTCGTCGCCGGCGGGCCCAAGACCAACTCCCTGGGTGACTTCCTCGCGATGATCCGCGCTGCCATTGACAATGGCGCCGCGGGAACAACCGCCGGCCGCAACGTCTGGGGAGCCGGGCACACCACGCAGTCGCTCATCGCGCTCAAGGCGGTCGTTCACCAAGGGCTTACTCCAGGCGCGGCCCTCTGCAAGGGAAATCTGCAATAGCCGGTCTCCCCGCGGCAGAATCCACAACCGGAGGCAGCAATGTCACAGCACCGACCCAACATCCTTCTCATCACCAGTGACCAGCAGCACTGTTCTGCATTGGGCGTTACCAACGGTCGGATCCGCACTCCCGCTCTGGACCGGCTCTGCGCAGGAGGCACGCGCTTTACCCGCGCATACTGCCCCAATCCCACCTGCACCCCCACACGTGCGACGATGATCACCGGCATGTATCCGTCGCAACACGGCGCGTGGTCGCTGGGAACGAAGCTGTTCGAGGATGTGCCAACCCTGGGCGACTACCTTCAAGAAGCAGGTTACATGACCTCGCTCGTGGGCAAGGCGCACTTCCAGCCTCTGGCGTCGGTGCCTGGGATCGAGTCGCTGGAGATGCAGCCGCTCATGCGTGACCTCGACTTCTGGCGTGCGTTCCATGGCCCCTGGTACGGCTTTCAGCACGTCGAAGTGGCGCGCAATCACGCATGTGAGTCACATGCGGGTCAGCACTACGCCATCTGGATGGAGGAGAAGGGCCTCGCCAACTGGTTGGACTACTTCGACGAGTGGCCGCCCGACGTTGAAGCGCAGAAGCGTCGCCGTGCCAACCGGCACTGGGACCTGCCAGAGGAGTATCACTACACCCGCTGGACGGGTGAGCGCACCATCGCCAGCATCGAGCAAGCCGTCGCAGAAGACCGGCCGTTTTTCATCTACTCCAGCTATCACGACCCGCATCCACCCTACATGGTGTCCGAGCCGTGGGCGAGCATGTACGATCCGGCCGACATGATCCCGGGTGAGCTAACTGCGGGAGAGCATGACAGCAATCCGCTCCACTTTCGCATGACGCAGGAAGAAAGCCCCGACTTCAAGGGTGTCTACTTCGAAGATCAGGGCATCCACGGTGGACTTTCCCACCTGCATGACCGCGAAGAACTGAAGAAAGACATGGCCGTATACTACGGCATGGTCAGTTTCATGGATCGGGAAATCGGGAGGACTCTCGACGCCCTCGACCGGCTGGGAGTTGCGGACAACACGCTTGTGCTGTTCAGCACCGACCACGGACACTTCCTGGGACAGCACGGACTGATCGCCAAATGCATCCATCACTACGAAGACCTTTTGAGAATCCCGTTCATCGTCCGCTGGCCCGGTCAAGTTCCCGCAGGCGAGGTCAGCGACGCGATCCAGAACCTGGTTGACCTGGCGCCTTCTTTCCTGTCGGCTACCGGCCTGGATATTCCGGGTGCAATGACCGGCGTCGATCAGACAGGAACCTGGCGCGGCGGACCGGCGGCGCGCCGGTGGAGCATCACTGAGAACCGACACACAAAGACCAAACTTCATCTACGCACCTATGTCAACCAGCGATACAAGATCACCGTTTACCGACAGGGAGAGAATGGTGAACTATTTAACCTTGAGAACGATCCGGGGGAAATCAAAAACCTGTGGCATGAACCGGCGGCGCAAGAGTTGAAAGGCCGGCTGCTCCACGAGTTCCTGCAGGCCACACTGGAGTGCGAGCCGACACGGATGCCGCGGATCACGGGCGCGTGACCGCTATAATGCGAGAGCGGAGGTGAGGGACTATGCCCCAAACAGTTTCGGCGGTGTTCAAAGAAGGAGTCTTTCTGCCATTGCAGTCGGTTCAGTTGCGTGACGGAGACAGGGTATCGCTCAAAGTGGAGCCGGTGGGAGGGGCCTCATCAACTCCGCAGATGCCCCCTGCCGCAGGGGAATACGCTGAACCGTCGGAGACAGACCGTGCATCATTGTCCGGACTCGACGAGCTTTGGGACAATGGAGCAGACTCGATCTACGACAACTGGAGGAGTCTGTATGCCGTATCAGAGGGGTGAGATTGTGCTCGTACCCTCGTATTGGCGCAGACTGCCTAATTCAGACATGATAGGGGTAGACCGCTGCCCTGGGCGACGCGCTGGACTTGTGACGCGGGTCGCCGCTATCACGCGAGCAGCACCCTCATGGGCTGCAAAGTGCGGTTAAAGGGATTGAGGACCAGACCGAGAATCTCCAGCGTGACGACGCCCAGCAGTGGTTCGTCCCCAGTCTCTCCGAGAATTATCGGCGTGTGCGCCGCGCCTTCTGGGAGGGTGATGTGGCACTCCGAAATGTGTCGTTCGATACTCGTCCCGTCAGCCAGAACAAACGACATCCGCCGTTGCGGCGCAAGCCCCAACAGCTCCCACTTCTCTCGAGGCACGAGAGTATACTTGGCGCCGCTGTCCACGAGGAACCGCTCGGAAACCTGCTTCCCATCGGGAGCTGTCAACGTTCCTTCCACGTAGATCAAACCCATCGACTACACCTCCCACACTGCTGAATTCGTCTCGACAGTTCACTTTATAGTTCATCGAACCACGTTCGTCAACGCGCAGTTTCTGCTATAATCATCCCCGTTCAACATTTCCCATTGGAGGGCACTCAACAAATGGACCTCGGTTACCTGACCCAATTCAACGAAGACGAACTGAAGCTGGCGAGCGACATCGGCTACACCAGCCTGGAAGTACACGCGGCTTCCTGGCCGGAAGATACCTTCAGCACAAAGGCGAAGATGCAAAGAGCCGCGGCAGAGGCAAAGGAGCTGCTGGCGAAGTATGACATGCGGCTGACAGCGGTGGCGCGGTACATGCCGAATCCGCTCACCGAACCACTGGCGGAGACGAAGAAGAAATATCGGCAGTACCTCACGTTCACCTCTCTGCTGGGTGTTCCCGTTCTCACCTCCATGGCGGGACGCGTGCCGGATGAAACAATTGACGAGAACATCCCGCGGTTTAAGAAGCTGTTCACCGACGTCGCCAAGGCCGCGGAAGACTGCGGCGTGAAGATCGGTTTCGAGAACTGGCCAAGCATGGGCGGCTATCCGATCAAGGGAATGGTAAACATCGCCTTCACTCCGGCGAACTGGGACAAGATGTTCGACGCGGTTCCCTCTCCCGCACTCGGGCTGGAGTTCGACCCGTCACATCTCTATTGGCTGGGTATCGATCACATCGCGGCGCTGAAGCAGTTTGCTGACCGCGTGTATCACATCCACGCGAAGGACACCGAAATCCTCGATGATCAGCGCAACTATCACGGGATTCTCGAGTCGTCCGCTTGGTGGCGCTACCGCATTCCCGGTTGGGGGGAGATCGACTGGAACGAGTTCATCTCCGCCCTGAACGACATCGGGTATACCGGAGGCATGGCCATCGAGCATGAAGACCCCATCTTCGCCGGTCCGCGTCGCGTGGAGGGGCTGATTCTCGGCTTCAAGCATCTGTCGGAACGGTTGGTTCTGCGCGGGGCGTAACAGGAAGGCCGGAAGACTGGAATGTTGGAGCACTGGAGGGCAGGACGCGCGTGTTGGCGGACAGGAATGTCCGCCAACACGTATGCTGCTTGCTGCTGTCCCCACAACAAGGAGATGCGAGGATCATGATTGATCTCCAGAGTGAGCTCGAACGTCGGTTCGGTTTTCCTTCTTTCCGTCCTGGGCAGCGGGAAGCGGTGGAGCAGGTGCTGGCCGGTCGGCACACGATGGTGGTGATGCCAACCGGATCGGGGAAGAGCCTGTGCTACCAACTCCCCGCACTCATCGACACTTGCGAGAAGCGTCCGGGGCCGACACTCGTGGTGTCTCCTCTCATTGCCCTGATGAAAGATCAGGTCGACGCTCTGATGACGCGGCAGAACGCGCGCGCAACATGCATCAATAGCAGCCTCACGTTTGGTGAGTTGCAGAGCCGCATTGATGCGCTCCGCGATCATCAGTACCGGTTGGTGTACGTCGCGCCGGAACGGTTTCGGAGCCAGGCGTTTGTCTCGGCGCTGCAATCGGTCTCCCTGTTTGTCGTGGATGAGGCGCACTGCATCTCCGAGTGGGGGCACGACTTCCGACCCGACTATCTGAATCTGCGCAAAGCGATTGAGCGATGCGGGAATCCGCCCGTCCTCGCCTTGACGGCCACCGCGACTCGCAGAGTGCAGGACGACATTGTGCGCCAGTTGGGGCTTGACCATCCATTCCGGGTGGTCACCGGCTTCAACCGTCCCAATCTTTCGTTCGAAGTGGCTTATACCCCTGACGTCGAATCGAAGCTGGCGTTGCTCCACCGGTTCGTCACACAGGAGAACTCGGAGGACGCCCGTGGGTTGATTTACGTCGGCACCCGGCGCGACGCCGAGGAGATCGCCGCATTCGTGAAATCATCCTGTGAACGCAAGGCCGATTTCTACCATGGCGGTATGGGGGGCGAGGCGCGGCAAAAGGCGCACGAGTCCTTCATGTGTGAGAAGGTCAAGATATTTGTCGCCACCAAAGCCTTCGGGATGGGCATCGACAAGCCCGACATTCGCTTTGTGCTTCACTACTCCATTCCGGACTCCGTGGAGTCGTACTATCAGGAAGCCGGGCGGGCGGGACGGGACGGACATCCATCCCGGTGTGTGCTCCTGTATTCTCCTGAAGACCGTGCCTTGCAGGAGTATTTCATCGAGCGTTCCGAGCTGGGTGAGAGGGAACTGGAGAGTCTCTTCCAGACAATCGTCAAATTCGCCTCCGACAGCAAGGCGCGGGTTTCCTCGTTGCTCTTGGAGCAGGAACTTGACCGGGATGGTATCGCCATCCGGGTGGGTATCAGCGAATTGGAGAAAGTGCGGGCGCTGACACGGGGAGAAGATCAGCAGGACGCGATGACGTTTACCCTCCATGCGCAGCGGTTGACCGCGGGACATCTCCGTCAGGGGAGTGGCAACATGCGTCGCCGCATGGAGGAGCGTCGAGCCAAGCTGCGGGGGATCATTCGATATGCGGAGGGCAACGCCTGCCGGCGCCAGTTCATCCTGCACTATTTTGGCGATTCGGCTTCCCCAGTCGCCATCGAGCAGTGCTGTGACAACTGCGAAAGCCGCCACCAGACGCGCACAGTAGTTATGCTGGAGCCGATCGATCACGCCGTCCTTCAGGGAGTTGCCGGACTGCGTTTCCCGCTGGGACGCGAGAAATTGATCGGGATGCTGCGCGGGTCGAAAGCAAAGTGGATTGCGGAATGGGATTTGAGCAAGCATCCGCTCTATGGCTGTCTTCCATTCCATTCTGCTGCCACCGTGGAAGAGCGTTTGCGTTTTCTGTTGAGGAAGGATCTCCTCAAGACCGTCGGCGGGAGGAAACCAACGCTGCAACTCACTCCCGCCGGGGAAGTGCTGGCGCGGGAACCTGTCGATCTGGCGTCCCTGCGCACGCCCCCCGCCTCGCAACCCCCGCCGCGGCGACCGGTTACTTCGCGCAGCAAATGGCGGTCTGGGGAGACCTCGGCATCGCTCCTTGAAACATTGCGGTTGTTTCGTGAAGGCAAGAAAACCCCTGCCATCGCGAAAGAGCGGCAGTTCTCGGTCAACACCATCGCTGACCACTTGGCCGAGCTGGTGGCTCTGGGAAAGATCGACGTGAACGAACTGGTGCGTCCGGAGTTGCAGGAGCTGATTCTGCAAGCGATCGGTCAAAGGGGATTGACCTCGCTCCGATCCCTGAAGGATTCACTACCGGAGAAGGTGTCCTATCCTCAGATACGAGCGGTGGTGAATGCCTGGAAACTTGACCACCCGGAAGTGGCAGAGGCCGCGTCTTCCGACGTGGCGAAGACCTTTCTTGCCACGCCTCATCCCCGGGAGTTGGCGGGGCCTTGGGACGAGGGGTTCGCCCTCGATTTTACCGGCTCGTTTCAGGGCAGGGAATACCGCCGCTCGGAAATTGGCGAGGCGGTGTATCAACTAAAGTATCAGGGACAGGAAGAGCAGGCGAAGATAATCGCCGACAGAATGGCGGCGTTCCTGGAGACTCACCCAGCTTTTGCGCACGTGGCGGCGCTGATCCCCGTTCCACCGACTATTCGGGGAAGGCGCTGTGACCCCGTCGCGACGATCGTCGCTGCGGTGTCGCAAGTAACCGATGTTCCCTGTATTCCATTGTTGTATCGGCAGGTCGCACGACAGCCACAGAAGAGCTTGCAGACGCTCGCTGCAAAAACAGAGAACGCGCGCGGAGCGTTTGCGGTTACCGACCCGGAAAACGCGCGGGGGCAGCGATTGCTGCTGGTGGACGACTTCTACGATTCCGGGGCAACCCTGGCCGAGTGCACGCGCGTGCTGCGCGCTTGCTCCCCTAAGTTCATCGGCGTTCTGACCGCCGGGAAGACGGTGCATCATGCTTGAAGATGAGAAACTCTGCCAGATTGCCTTGAGCGCAGTCCCCGGCGTCGGGGCGCGCACCCTTGACCGGTTGGTGCGGGAGTTCGGTTCCGCCGGCAACGTCTTTTCCGCCAGCCGCGAGGAACTGGTGGCGCTTCCGCGGATCACCGACCAAATGGTGGGGGAGATTCGCGCCATCGAGCACCGCCTCGACCAATTGCAGGCCGACCTTTCCGCCCTGGCAGACGAGGATGTGGATGTATTCGTCCGCGAGGAAGCAAGTTACCCGCGCAACCTGAAATGGGCTGCCGATTCCCCGCCGGTGCTGTACGTTCGCGGCCGGTTCTCCTCCGCAGACGACTTCGCCTTGGCCATCGTTGGGTCTCGCGATGCCTCGGAAGAGGGGATGAAAGTGGCGCGTCGACTGGCAGAAGCCGCGGTCGATCAGGGGATCACCGTCGTCAGCGGCCTGGCTTTGGGCATTGACGGTTCCGCCCATTCCGGCGCCCTTGACGCGGGGGGGCGGTCCATCGGCGTGTTGGGTTCGGGAATTCGCGTGGTTTACCCGTCGGAGAACTACGAGGTGGCTGAGTCCATGATGAATCGCGGCGCTGTCGTGTCGGAACTCGCGCCCAACACCCGTCCCTCCGGACCAAACCTCATGGCGCGTGACCGAATCATTAGCGGTCTGTCGCTGGGAGTTATCGTCGTCGAAGCGGGAGAGAACAGTGGCAGCGTGGACACGGCAAACAAGGCGTGCAAGCAGCAGCGGCCGATCTGGGCGGTCGACTGGCAGGACGATTCACTTCCCCACGCAGGCAACCGGGGGCTGTTGAGGGAAGGCGCTTTGCCGCTGCAACTCGAGGCAACTGCGGACATCGCGGCTCTCGCCACGGTGTTGCTCGAGACCGAACGCAGCCTGCGAGAGGCTTCGGAAGAACCGCCTTCACCGGCGGCGGACCATCAATTGTCGCTCTTTGATTCATAGCTAAATCCATTACGAGGGGACTCCGATGGGATGTCAATTGTGCCTGTCCAGTTGGGCAATTTCCTTGATCCTGCTGATCAGCGGGGCTCTGCATGCCGATGGCAACGCCCCCTCGCCTCTCCGGTCTCGCATCGCGAAGGCCAAGTCGCTGCAATCGGCGGCGATGCGCACGTTATCCTCCCTCGAACGCGACCTTGTGTTCTTTGCGAACTTCGAGCACGAGGGACTCGCGCTGCTGGGGAACTCGGAAGCGATCCCCGTGAAGCTGGAGGCAGACCACTACCGCCCGGGGCGATTCGGCAGGGGCTACTACTTCGAGAAAGCGCGACACAACCTGCTGCCACCGGCGGCGGCGGACGTTGAGTCCGGCGTCGAGGGATTCAAAGCGACCGGCGGAGCGCAATTGCGCCTTGTGTCTGCGGAAACCGCGTTCGGGAAGAGGGCGTTGTCGGTTTCGCTGCCCTCGACGGAGGCGCGCGTGGAGACCGTCCCAATCAAGGTGAACTTCAGCCGCCATCTTGGCCATGAGAAGTTGGTTACTCTCCTAACATCGTGCTACGTGAAAGGGCCGAAAGAGGGGAGGGTCAAGCTGGAAGTGAAGTTGCTCCCCGTCGAGTTGCCCACGGAGAACCCCGTTGCGGATGAGCCATCCACGCAGGAAATCACTCTAACGGGCGGCTGGCAGCGAGTCGCCTGCTCGGTGAAAGCGGACGCGCGGCTGAAGGAACGCGAGGCGGTGTTCTCCGTCCAGTCGGCGAGTGCAGGAACACTCGCGACACTTACCGACGGCTTCCAGTTTGAGCAGGCAGCGTACTATCCGCATCACCATCTCATGCCCACCACCTGGACGCCGGGTGGGGAGTCCGTTCCAGCCACCTACATCGACGTGAACGACGCGGCCCTGCGGGAAGCCTTCCCCGTTAACGAAGGAACCGTCAGCTTCTGGACGTCCTCGCCGCGCCACTCCAACCTGACCAACCAAGGAGGTATCTACTGGCTCAGCTTTGGCGTATGGTGGCGTGACCCACAGTGGGCCATGGGAACCTATATCTTCCAGACGGGAGAGAAGTTCTGCTATTCCCGCCTGCCGGCCGACATCACTGATGGCAACTGGCATCACCTTGCGATGTCCTGGGACGCGAGCAAGGGCTACGAATACAAAGATGGCAAGTTGCTCCAGACCTTTGATCGAACGGAGACGGACGTCTCCAAGCGACTTGAGCTGTACCGGCTGCGTCTGGGCGGCAGCGTGAACGATGGGCAGGCCGCCAACTCGGTCATGGACGAGGTGGCGGTCTTCAAGCGCAGGTTGAGCGACGACGAGATTGGGCAGCTTGCCACCGCGACCGAACCCCTCCGTCCCACCCCGAACAAGTTGCTGCTGACTCGCGCGCCGCGCCGCGTCTTTTACCGGGATGAGGTGAAGGCAAGCGTCGATACGGGAGTGTTCGCGCTGGACAGAGTACCACCGTCCTTTAGCATCGATCTCTCCGTGGGAGACGCGGCCTTCGCGACGAAACTCGTCAAGCTGCAGGGCGGAGCGACAACGGCGACATTGGATTTTGCTCCGCAGCAGTTGCAATGCGGCAGCTACCTTCTCCGCGTCGCGGCTATCGCTGCTGACGGCAGCTCGGCCTATCTGGAGTATACGATTGACGTTGTTCCCGCCCTGCGTCCCGACAACTACACAATTTCATCGTGGGGGAGCGGAGGCGAGACTGCGGAATGGCGGGAGTTCTGCAAGGGAGTCGGTATCAACACCATCGACACCTACAGCGCGAATTTCGACGATCTGGGGAGGAGTGGGCTGTTGTATTCCTGGCACTACAACTTTGGGAGAGGCGGCGTGTGGAATCCGCAAACCCGGCAGGCTGTCCGGGAGGAAACGCGTGAGCACGCGAAGCGGCGCGCGTCGTTCCCCAACTGGCGGTTTACGCTACTTAACAGCGAGACTCCCCCGTGGATCATGCCGGACGAGAAGGATCGCGCCACTTGGTTTGATGCTTGGGCGCAGAAGGAGTTGGGTTTCCCCGTGCCCGAGAAGTCCTGGAAGTTTGGCACCACGCACAACCCCATTCAGTGCTGGTTCCCGGAGGGCAGCAACCCTGGCAAGGACGGCGTCTATGAACCCACCCAGGAGGAGTTCCGGTTCCTGAAGTGGTGGTACAACCGTGGCTGCGGTTGGTGGCGCATCAACGCCGAAGCCGCGGCGGAGATCAAGAAACTGCGTCCCGACGTCTTAAACTATACGGAGCCGCTCTGGTATCCCGGTCAGGTGGCCGACCTAAACGCGGGCAGCAACTGGAGCTACAACACACGTCCCGAGCCAATTCTCGGCGAGCTGGAAAGCTCCTATGCCTGCTTGCGCGGGAGCGACAAGGAGTTCTATGCTACGCTGGGCATGGACTATGTCTCCGGCGACTGGCTGACCGTGACCGACGCGGAGGGGAAGAAAAAGCACCTCAAACCAACGCCCGATGACATCATCCAGCAGACGTGGGTTGCGGTGGCCGGGCTTCCCACGCACGGGCTTGCCTACTGGTTTCTGGAAGGTTGGTTCCACGGCCTGCGGGGAGAGCAGGACTACTACTGCCCTCCTGAGAGTGATGCAAAGCTGGGTCAGGAGATGAGAAGGAACCTCTATCCCATCGGCACGATGCTCAAAGGAGCGCCCAATGCGCAGCGTCCCCTTGCCCTCTTGCTTCCCGAAAGCACACTGTGGTACGACGCCGGGGAAGGCGGCTGGGGATGGGGAACCACCCACTACTCTAATTATTGGCGAGGCTGGGTCGGCAAGTCGGGGGTCCCCTACGACGTTGTCCTCGACAACAACGTTGCTCCCGGCAGCCTTTCACGCTACAAGGCCGTTGTCTTCCCCATGGCGGAATACGTCTCCGCGGAGATCCACAGGGAACTTGTTTCGGCTGCGAAGGCGGGAACGCGGATTATCGTGGACGCCTACTGTCGACAGGATTACCCAGGTATGGAGCGGTGGGACCAGGAGTATTTCTACAAGATGAGCGCGGCAAAACGGACGGATTACGGCAAGCTCACCGAGCAGCGCCTCGCCGAGCTACGCGCAGCGTTGCTGCCCGAGCTGGACGCGTACGCTGTGGGTGAGGAGGGACCGGTGCTGATCAATGTTCGCGAAGCCGATGGAGTCAGGTACGTTGCCGTGATCAACAACCATCGCCAGGCCGGACCGTATACGGAATGGACGCGGGCTCGGCAGTCCGAGAAGAAGGAAGTTTTCCAGCCATACGGAAAGGCGCAGAGCGCCAAAGTGTATCTCAAGGCGCCGGCAGAAACAGTGATCTATGAATTCACTCAATCAGCCAGGGCCACGGCGATGAAGGAAGATGGCCGCACGGTTGTCAAACTCGACCTTCCTGCGAGCGGAGGCAGGCTTCTGTGCCTCTATCCCACCGCGATTGCATCTGTCAAAGCGACCGTCTCACCAAGTGTCAGACTGGGCTCTTCCGCCGATGTCGCGGTGAGCGTACTGGATGTCAATGGGGCACCCGTCGGGGGCAGGCAGTTGGTGGAGGCGAAAATACTCGGCCCTGCCGGGAGCGTACATGACGAATCGGGTTTGTACCGAGCCATGAATGGGAGAGCGATGATTCCCTTCCGGCCTGCGATAAATGACGTTCCCGGGGTCTGGAAGATTGAGTTGAGAGAGCGCACCTCCGGACTACAATCGGTTGTCGCGGTCACAGTGACATCAGCGCCACGGGGTGCTTGAACTCCGGGAAGCGCGGGCCTGACTTGTGCCCGCGCCGCCATTTGCCTTGACAATGCTAAGACGCCAACGATATAATGCACCGTCTCCTGCACAAGCCTGAGCTGGCACAAGACCTCCTGTCTGTTGTCCTGCGAAACTGCGCCAACTGATTGCGATGGAGGTACGGTGATGGTAATCGATTTGCGTGAGCTGCTGGAGGCGCCCGGGGAGCAGAGATCCTACGACCTGGATGCTGCATTTCCAGACCTGAGTGGGATCGAATTGGTGTCGCCCGTCAAAGGGACACTCACGATCCGCAACTCCCGTCATCACATCGTGATTGATGGTCGAGTTCGGGCGGCAATCCATCAGGAATGCAGCCGGTGTCTGTGCGAGATGGAAAGTGAACTCGATGTGGCCGTCGAGGCGTTTTGTCCTGTCGAGATCACGCGGGGAGGGGTAGCAGGCCGACTGGCTCCGGAAGATGATGAGCAAGCGGCCCTGTTTGGCCCGACGCGCCTGTTTGTCGATGAGTTGGTTCGGCAAACGTTGTTGCCCGCCACTCCCATGAAGTCAGTGTGCAGAGACGACTGCCGCGGAATCTGTGCGCAGTGCGGTGTCAACCTGAACGAAGAGAATTGTCGGTGTCCCAGGCATCCGGCTGACCCGCGGTTGGCCGTTCTGCGGGATATGATGGCGAAGATTTCGACACGATAGTGAAGTTGGTCGGGGTGCCTGGCGGACTTACCGTGAGAGCATTTCCGCGGAGAGCTCGACACGAAAGGAAAGTGAACTGAACAATGGCTCTGCCAAAAAGACGACACAGCAAGGCCCGGCGAGACCGCCGGCGAACACACTGGAAGCTTCGGTTGCCTTCCATTGCGGTTTGTCCACACTGCGCCGCGAGAATGATGATGCATCGTGCCTGCGGCGTATGCGGCTACCACAAGGACGAGAAAGTACTGAAGGTGAAGGAAGCTCAGAAGACGTGAGTCGGCCGTTTCCACTGGACAGGTTGATGGGATACGGGCTGTGTGCCCTTCCGCCCCAACGCATGAATACCACGCTATTTGTGTTCCCTGCACTCTGTAACACACCATTGCCGCCATACGCGGGTTCACCGGAGGGGAGACCCCTGTGAGGATTGCGGTAGACGCAATGGGAGGGGATTACGCTCCGGGTGAGATTATCCGAGGCGCGATGGATGCCGCGCGCGAACACGTCTGCTCCGTGGTGCTGGTGGGTGACCGGAGTACAGTCGAGCAGCATCTTCCGGGAGACATGGATGACCTGGGGATGCAGATTGAGCATGCCTCCGAGAACATCGGTATGCACGAGTCCCCGGTTGCGGCCATTCGGAAGAAGCGAGATTCATCCATCGCTGCCTGCATGAGGCTTGTGAGCGAAGGAAGGGCCGATGCGGTAGTCACCGCTGGGAACACCGGCGCGGCCGCCGCTTTGGCGCAGATGAAGTTGAAGAAGATCGTTGGCATCGATCGACCGGCCATCGCGACGGTCATGCCAACCGCGAAGGATAACGTGATTCTTCTCGACTCCGGCGCCAATGTGGAGTGTCGTCCGAGGAACCTGCTGGAATTCGCGCTGATGGGAACGGTATACGCACGTGATGCCCTCGGGAAGGAGGACCCCATCGTCGGCGTATTGAGCATCGGGGAGGAATCGGCGAAAGGGAACGAACTCACCAAAGCCGCGTTTGAGTTGCTCAGCAAGTCGCCAGTAAACTTCCACGGGAATGTTGAGGGCAGAGACATTGGAATGGGCAATGTCGATGTTGTGGTGTGTGATGGTTTTGTTGGGAACATCGTTCTGAAAGTCGCCGAGGGTTACGGCCTGGGTCTGCTGAAAATGCTGAAGGACAGCCTGTTGAGCGCGGGGCCCCTGGCAAGAGTCGGCGTGATGCTGATGCGCCGTGGGTTCCGGAACTTCAAGAAGAGGGTCGACTACGCCGAATGCGGTGGGGCCCTGCTGTTGGGGGTCAATGGCGTATGCGTCATCTGTCACGGATCATCTAACGCCTACGCCATCAAAAATGCCATCAATGTTGCTCGCGGAGCCGTGGAGGACGGGGTCGTCAACCACATCCGGGAGTGTCTGGGCACGAGTGGAGTGACAGACGAGATGGCGACAGTGGATGGATCGGGTGACATGGTATGAGAGCAAACGCTTCGACAGCCTCCGTCCGTTTCCTGAGTAGGAAACGCGGTTATTGATCTGCAGGAGAAAAGATGGCATCACCAGTTCGGCCAGCAGGAATCGTCAGCATTGCTTCTCACGCACCGGAGAAGGTTCTGACTAATTTTGACCTTGAGAAGATGGTTGACACAAGCGACGAATGGATTCGCACCCGCACGGGGATCGTCGAGCGCCACATCGTCGCTGATCACGAGTGCACATCAGATCTCGCCTTGGAGGCTTCCCGGAAGGCCATCGCGCGCGCGCAGGTGTCCCCTGACGAGATCGACCTGATCATCGTGGCGACCGTAACTCCCGATTTTCCCTTCCCTGCGACCGCTTGCCTGGTGCAGGAACGTCTTGGGGCGTCGCGCGCCGGTGCGTTTGATTTGCAGGCAGGCTGCACGGGCTTCATCTATGCCCTGACCGTGGCTGCGCAATTTGTATCTTCGGGAGCGATGGATACCGTGCTGGTGATCGGCGCCGACTGCCTGTCCCGCATCACCGACTGGACAGACCGAACTACGTGTGTCCTGTTCGGGGACGGCGCCGGTGCGGCGGTTGTCCGCCCCGTTGAGGCAGGACGTGGACTGCTCGCATTTGACCTGGGCAGCGATGGTTCGGGCAGTGAGCTTCTTCAAGTGGAGGTCGGGGGAGCAAAGGTCCCAATCACCCAGGAGATGGTGGCGCAGAAGAGGCAGTTCATCTCGATGAGCGGGAACGAGGTCTTCAGATTTGCTGTGAGAGCGATGGGAGAATCCGCTGAACGGGCAATGGCGCGATGCGGAATCACTTCCGAGGACGTGGGGTGTTATATTCCCCATCAGGCGAACCTGCGCATTATCGATTCCGCAGCCAAGAGGCTGCACGCTCCCACGGACAAAGTCATCGTCAACGTCGACAAGTACGGCAATACTTCCTGCGCCTCCATCCCGCTGGCCTTTGATGAAGCAGTTCAGGACGGTCGAATAAAGTCGGGGGACATTGTCGTCTGCGTTGGGTTCGGGGCAGGTCTGACTTGGGGCAGTTGTGTGATCCAATGGTAGCCGAAGCATGGACAGGAGAGTTGCTTCCCGCCGGGGAAGGGCACACTCCAATCCGCGTGAGTCTCCTATGTCTGAAAATAGAATTGCCTTCGTGTTTCCCGGACAGGGGAGCCAAAAAATGGGAATGGGTCGCTCGCTTTTCGACGCGTTCCCCCAGGTTCGCTCCCGCTTTGATGAAGCTTCCTCGATTCTGGGATTCGATATTGCGAGGCTGTGCTTTGAAGGCTCAACAGAGGAACTCACACGAACAACGGTTGCACAGCCTGCGCTGCTGTGTGTGGGCGTTGCCTGTTACGACGTGCTGTCGGCACGCGCAGTGACAGGTGAATTGGTGGCAGGACACAGCCTCGGTGAATACACTGCACTGGTTGCATCCGGTGCCCTCGATTTTGGGGCTGCAGTTGCTGTGGTCAATCGACGGGCGAAGTTGATGGACGCCGCCCCCCCGGGAAAGATGAGCGCCATCATCGGCTTGGGGCGAGAGCAGGTTGAGGCAGCATGCAAGAGGGCCGCGGGAGCAGGCGTTGTGGCCCCGGCAAACTACAACTGCCCCGGGCAGGTCGTGATCTCCGGAGATGAGATGGCAGTCGAACGCGCCGAGACAGCCGCGCAGGAAATGGGCGCGAAGCGGGTGCTGCGCCTGCCCGTCAGCGGCGCTTTCCACTCACCGTTGATCGCGGGAGCGGCCAAGGAACTGGAGCAGGTTCTGCTTGAGACGGAATTTCGCCGTCCCAGATGCCCTGTTGTCGCGAATGCGACGGCCCAAGTGGTAGAAGAACCCGAAGAAATCCGGTCTGCTCTCTCCCGACAGATGGTTTCGTGTGTGCTGTGGGAAGACAGTGTCCACAATATGGTGAACAAGGGGATTGATGCATTCGTGGAGCTGGGGCCGGGGAAAGTATTGTCTGGGCTGATAAGGAGAATCTGCAGGGAGGCGGTTGTCTGTAACGTGGAGGATTGTGGATCGCTGGAGGAGACGCTTCGCTGTTTGCGGTGAATCCGCTCCCCCCCAACATTCGCCCATTCGCCTATTCGCCTATTCGCCGATTCGCCCATTCGCTTATTCGCCGATTCGCCGATTCGCCTATTCGGCAAGGGAGGGATTTGCGTGCCACAACTCGAGGGACAAACGGCCCTGGTCACAGGAGGCAGCCGAGGGATTGGCAGAGGGATTGCGTTGCGCCTTGCGCAGGCGGGAGCAACAGTCGTCATCGCCGGCCGCAACCGGGATGCCCTCGAAGAAGTGGTGCGTGAAATCGAGGAATCAGAGGGGAAGGGCTTTGCCCAAGCCGGGTCGGTGGCTGTTGCCGCGGACGCGCAACGCATCGTGGAGGCCTCCCTGGAGGCAACCGGACGGATCGACATTTTGGTTAACAACGCGGGGATCACGCGGGACGGGTTGTTGATGAGACTTTCTCTGGAGCATTGGCATGAAGTGCTCGACACCAACTTGACGGGAGCTTTCAACATGACGAAGGCCGCCGTTCGCTCCATGGTGAAGCAGAAGTCGGGGAGCATCATTAACGTAAGCTCGATCATCGGGCTGATGGGTAACGCCGGTCAGGCGAACTACGCTGCATCGAAGGCCGGGGTCATCGGGTTCACGAAATCGATCGCGCGCGAATTGGCATCTCGGAACATCACGGTAAACGCAGTTGCCCCCGGCTACATCGAGACCGACATGACGGCCGCTTTGTCGGACGAGTCCAAAGTGCTGATGCTGAAAGGAATTCCCGTCCAGCGGTTTGGGCAACCGGAGGACGTGGCGGGAGTCGTCCTGTTTCTCGCGTCTCCGGATGCGCGGTACATTACGGGACAGGTCATTTCCGTGGATGGCGGAATGGCGATGTAAAAGAAATGCGCCGTTTCGCTTGCGGAGGAGCGGCATTTCTGTTATGGATAAACGTCGATAATTGATAAGATATCTGACGCACCGTTGCGTTTTGCTGGAGGAGGTGAAAGGATTGACTGTTTTTGATCGTGTGAGAGACATCGTGGTGGAAGAGCTGAGTGTCGATGCAAATGAAGTGACGTTGGAGTCAACCTTTGTGGAGGACTTGGGGGCAGACTCGCTGGACGTGGTCGAGTTAGTCATGCGCTTCGAGGAGGAGTTCGACGTCGAGATTCCCGACGAAGATGCTGAGAAGATCATCAATGTCGGGGAGGCCGTTCGATATATTGATGGCAAAGCGGACAAGTGATAAGGAATCAGCAATCGAGGCAGTCCACTCCGGGCTCCGGGGCGCGCCACACACGGTGCGCGCCCGTCTCGACGTTGGCGACGGCCTGATCAATGGAGTCCTTCGGGTTGGAGTGGCCTTAGATGCCCTCCAAACCGAAGGACTTCCATCCCCTTTTCTTATGGGGTAGACCACCGTAAGTGGTTCACAGAGGGAGCGTATGAGGAACCCAGAAGATCGCATTGTCATAACCGGCATGGGTTTGGTTTCACCTGTTGGAAACACCGTAGACGAGTTCTGGTCGGCCCTGCGGCAGGGGAAAAGCGGCATTTCCCCGGTGACGCTTTTCGACGCGTCGGCATTCCCCACTCGCATCGCGGGAGAGGTCAGAAACTTCGATGGCGCGGAGTATGCCGGCAGAAAAGCTTCCAGAAGGATGGACCGGTTCGCCCAGTTCGCTGTCGCTGCTGCGTGCATGGCAGTGGAAGACTCCGGACTGGCGATCAACGACTCCAATCGCAGTCGCGTCGGGGTAGTGATCGGCACAGGAATCGGCGGTCTGCACACACTGGAACAGGAGCACGAAACGCTGCTCACAAAAGGGCCGGATCGTGTCAGCCCTTTTTTGGTTCCCATGCTCATGTGCAACAGCGCTTCCGGCTACATCTCCATCCACTTCGGTGTTTTCGGGCCCAACGCGTCGGTTGTGACTGCTTGTGCAGCGGCGGGGCACTCCATCAGCCAGGCTTGTGACATCATCCGGAACGGCGACGCGGACGTGGTCATTACCGGTGGAGCGGAGGCGGCCGTAACCCCCGTGGCCTTTGCAGGTTTCTGTTCAATGAAGGCGCTCTCGCGGCGGAACGACGAGCCTGAGAAAGCGAGTCGTCCCTTTGATGCAGACCGGGATGGTTTTGTCATGGGGGAAGGCGCCGGCGTGGTGATTGCAGAAAGGCTCAGCCACGCACTGGACCGAAATGCGGACATCCTCGCGGAGCTGGCCGGCTACGGTATCACCGGAGATGGATGCCACATTACCGCCATGGATCCCGATGGAAAGGGTGCGGTCATGGCGATGCAAACCGCTATGAAGCGGGCCGGGGTCAGCCCATCTGAGATCGACTACATCAACGCCCACGGAACATCAACGGAGATCAACGACAGGACAGAAACCCTTGCCGTCAAGAAGGCTTTCGGCAAACACGCCGGAAAGCTGGCCGTCAGCTCCACCAAATCCATGACAGGGCATCTGCTGGGAGCTTCCGGTGGCATCGAGCTGATCGCGTCTGTCCTTGCGATTCAGAACAGCGCCGTACCCCCGACAATCAACTACACGACGCCGGACCCGGATTGCGATCTCGACTACGTCCCCAACCAGTGCCGGGAACAACCCGTGAATGTGGTAATGACCAATTCCTTTGGTTTCGGCGGGCACAATGCTTGCCTGATCGTTCGCCGTTTTTTCGAAGACTGAACGCGCAAGCCAGTGCAGGCACAATATTTCCCATACCCGCCTCACAGAGAACTAACTATGATGGATTCCACACGTCTGGCAGAGCTTCGAGAGCTTGAAGCTGTCCTTGGAGTCGGCTTCCCGAACCTCTGCCTTCTCAACCAGTCGCTCACGCACACTTCTTTCGTTGGGGAGAAGGACGAATCGCGTCTGCAATCAAACGAGCGCTTGGAGTACCTGGGAGACGCGGTGCTGGGACTCGCGGTTAGCCACTATCTCTTTGAGCGGCATCCCGACCTGTCCGAAGGTCAGCTGACCAAGATCAAAGCTGCCGCCGTCAGCGAAGCGGCTCTCTGTAAGCTGGCCGAAAACCTGAAGCTTGGTCAGTATATCCTGCTCGGGCGCGGAGAAGAAATGACCGGAGGACGACGGCGCCCGTCGATTCTCTCCGACACGCTTGAGGCTGTGGTCGCCGCTATTTACCTTGAGTGCGGATTCGACGTAGCACAGTCTTTTCTCCGGCGCCTCTTTGCCGAGATGGTCGAGGACATCCGCCACCAGCGACAGGGACAGGATTTCAAGAGTCTGTTGCAGGAAAAGGTCCAGGAGAGGACCAGTCGCGCGCCGGAGTATGAAGTCATTCAGGAAATTGGGCCCGACCACGACAAGCGGTTTGTGGTCGAGGCGCGCATGGATAAGGACATTCTGGGGACGGGCTTCGGCACCAGCAAGAAGGAAGCTGAGCAGGCCGCCGCCGCGCAAGCACTGGAGCGAATGAGCGAATGGGCGAATGGGCGAATGGGCGAATGAGCGAATGGGCGAATGGGCGAATGAGCGAATGGGCGAATGGGCGAATGGAATCTGAAATCTGCAGTTTGAGATTGCGCCCCCCCCATCCCACTATGAGCCAACTCACTCCGCGTTTGATTGGAATGACTACCCGGGAACTGGAATCGCTCGCGATGTCAATGGGAGAACCCAGCTTCCGTGGCTGCCAGATGGCCCAATGGTTGTACCGTAAGAGTGTCCGCGATACTGCAGGCATGACCGACCTCCCCGTCGGCTTCCGGCAACGACTCATGCAGGAGTTCGGTCTCAGAAATCTGACAGAAACCCTGCAACAGGTTGCAGGCGACGGCACTCTCAAACTGGCTTTCCGTCTGCGCGATGGGGAGGTCATTGAGACCGTATTCATCCCCCACGAAGACCGAGGCACCGTTTGTGTCTCGTCGCAGGCAGGTTGTGTCGTGGGGTGCGTCTTCTGCGCCACGGGCCACAGCGGCTACCGGCGGAACCTCACTCCGGGAGAGATCGTCGAACAGGTGCTCTGCTGCCAGCCTTTGGCGCGAGTCACCCATGTCGTCTTCATGGGAATGGGCGAGCCGCTGCTGAACTACGAGGCAGTTCTTCGGGCGGTGCGGTTGCTGAACCACGAAACCGGGATTGGCATGAGGAACCTGACGCTTTCGACGGTGGGCATCGTGCCGAACATACGGCGGTTAGCCGCGGAAAAACTGCAATTGACGCTCGCCGTGTCCCTTCACGCCCCCGACGACGAATTGAGACAACGCCTCATTCCAACGCAGCACCGTTATTCCGTGAAGGAAATAGTGCATTGCTGTCGTGACTACGCCGCTCAAACGAGCCGGCGTGTCACGTTCGAGTACGTTCTTCTCGCGGGTCTCAATGATTCCGCATCCCGTGCGCGGCAGTTGGCGCAACTCCTTCGAGGCGTGCTCTGCAATGTGAACCTTATCCCATACAACCCCATCGACGCGTCGGATGACTACCAACCACCTGACGCTACAAGCATCCGAAGATTCCAGTCCCTTCTCGAGGAAGCGGGGATCACCGTTACTCAGCGGCGGGAAAGAGGACTCGACATCGACGCCGCCTGCGGACAGCTTCGTCGTCGTTTGAACTCAACGGGAGCGCGCATCGGTTTGATGATCGCGCGCGGTGTGCGTTAGGTCGCTGAATCGGCTGTGCGGTTCTGCAGCTTGGTTTCCAGCTTCTCCATGGCGGCGGCGAGCTCTTGCTGGCGGATGGCGAGAGTGAGGTCTCCACGCGTTCTCTCGATCAGCGCTCTGACGGAATCGGTGCGGCGGCGGAGTCCGCGGGTCACTCCTTCGGGAAAGTCGAAGGCCATGAGGGCATAGTAGATTTCGTCCATCTCATCCAGGCGTTGTTCGCTGACGGCAATTTCGCCGTGCCGAATGCTATCCACGACGTGTCGGCGCAACTCGCCCACAGCCTCTGCAAGACCGTTGGCGTAGGACGCCGCGTCCAGCCCCTCGGTGTCGAGAGATGGCAGTGGCTGCTCTCGAACGATCGCATAGGTAATTAGCGCTTCCGCATATTCCTTCATTGCATCGGTGACGAACCCGGCCGCGCGAAGATCGTCATGTTCGTCGGCGGTTTCCCGAAGGACGCGGGCCAGTTGCCCTCCGGTCTCGATCTGATCCTGGTACTCTTCGTATTCGCCGCGGTGAACGTGTTTGATGGCGGTGGCGCTAACACGGATTAACTCACGCGAGGTCGAGAGCGCTTTCTCCCGAGCAACATCGATGGTCTCGAACACATCGTGAACGTGTTCCGCAATTTGATGTAAACCCTCTAATGGCAATGGTGCCTCCTCTGCTGATGGCTAGTGCATCCGTTCGTAAATTCTTCGACATTAGACGCCGGATCGCTTCAGCGTCCGGTAGCTCACACAATTGACTACCGAGCGCCAAGAAAGGACATCTTTTCTCCCCTTTCAACCCGTGTTCGGCACGAACACGGGTTGAAAGGGGAGAAAAGGAGGGTAACCTCCATCGTGTAGCTGCCTGTGTGAGCTACCGGACGCTGAAGCGATCCGGCGTCCTTTTGTGGGGGAACTTCCAAAACGATGCACTAGTCGAGGTTGCGGATGGCGTCTCGCAGCACCGCAGCACGCTCGTAGTCTTCTCTCGCCACGGCATTCTGGAGCAGGACTTGTAGCCTGTCCTTTGGAGAGAGAGGCTTTCGCTGCCTGATTTCCTCGGTCCACTCCTTGAGGAAATTCAGTTCCGCGCAGGACTCAATCTGATCTTCGTGTTTGTGGCGCGTGAAATGTTCCTCAATCTTCTCGATTCCCATCTCCACTTCCCCGAGTGCCTGATCGTGCAATCCTTCGCGCAGGCTGATAAGCGCCCGCGCCCGGGACATCATCATCAGCACGTAGGGACGGTATTCTTCGAGCGACCACCGGTCTTCTTCCTCCGTGGCGTACTCCCAGATAATGTCAAAAACGCGAAGGTTGCGGCTGGTATCTCTCACCACCCCCGCGTAGTCCTGCAAATGAAAGAGACCCAGGTAACGGTAGTAGTACATCAAAGCTTCCTGACGCAGCGCGCTGCACCCATCCGAGTCCAGCTCGAACCCGACTTCACTGCCGAAGAATCGCTTGTGTTCTCGCAACAGGCCGAGGTAATACTCCAGCAGGGATTCTCTATTGAATGGGCGCGTTCCATCCGGACGCCCCTCCAACTCCATCTGCAGGAGACCCAGCTCCAGGCGCATCTGTAGTCTGTGACGGCCGTCATTCCCTCGGATCTTCCGGACGGTGACGCCGGAGGGATCGTATTCCCAGCCGTCGAGGATGGGGGAGATATCGTAGTTCATGAAATGCTCCGCCCCGGAAGAAGCTTCCGGAGATGCAAAATCCGAGCGATCAGTATCGCCTTAGAACTCGTCCAACAATAATTCCGCGTCAAGTTCAGCCGAACACCTCGGAGCGACGACGATGCCTGCTACTAAAACGCGGAGTTATTGTTGGACGAGTTTTTATGGTGTTCCGTTGGCACTCCCCAACAGCGAAAATCATTATACTCAGATCCAACTCCTGCTGCAACTTTGTAGGTTCAGCGGACGGTCGGGAGAGCGAATGATTGACAACATCGCACGAGCATCAGAGAATCTACAGTAACTTCCTTCTCCGGAACGACCGTTTGGCGCATCATTTATGGAATCTGAAACTGAACATAACCATTTTCTCGACAAGCTTGCATTCGGCCTCTCGGCTCTAACAAGCCCCTATGTTGTCATCCCGGTGATGTCTCTCTGGGTGGTCGGCGAGCACCGCGCAGACTGGCGCGAAGGCTTGCTTTGGGCCGGGATCACCGTCTTCTTTACCACGATAGTGCCACTTCTGTTTGTCTGGGTTGGCATCCGACGGGGCGCTATCACGGACATTCATGTCATGGTGCGAGAGGAACGTTTGGGGCCTTTCATTGTCGCAACCATCAGCAGCTTTGTTGGGACGCTGATCCTGCATCGCATCGGCGCACCCATGGAGATTGTCGTGCTGGGGGCAGTTGTGGTGGCCAACGGACTGGTGTTTGCCATCATGAGTTGCTTCACAAAAGTCAGTATCCACATGGCGGTGGTAACTGTTGGCATCTATATCAGCGGGGTTCTCTCGGATCCTGCATGGTATGCCCTCATCGCGACGCTGCCTTTCGTGTTGTGGGGACGTGTGTATAGGAAGCGACACAGTATCCGGGAAGGGATCATCGCTGTACTGATTGCCTGCCTGATTACTGCCGTCGTGTTGATCCTGTTCGGGTTCAACCCGACGGGACTGCGTCGTTGATACCCGGATCGCTATCGATTGCTTGAGAACCGAGGGATCCGTTAGAAGGACAATATGCTGCCATTTCTATTAGCGAGTATTTTTTGGAGGAGCGATGAATATGCACAGTACACAACAAGTTCAACAGCACCTGGCTCGTGCCAGAAGGTTTGCGTTCGTGACGCTGGCTACCACTTTCGGAACCTGTTTGCTGTTTGCAGACGGGAACGCACTGAGGGACTCGGAATTTGCCACCGTTGGCAAAGCCGACACCGCGTGGCGTCCTGCCGAGACCAAGGAGCCGGGCGAACCGGGTCTGATCGAGGCGGCTCAGGGCCGTGAGGGCAAGCCGGGCGTTCACCTGAAATCGGTGGCAGGCTCCTATAAGTCCGCGGCGATGCAGCAGAAGATCAACCTGCCAGCCGGTCTGTATGAGTTGACTGTGTGGACAAAAGGCTCGGGACAGTTGACGCTGAAAGTCCCGGGGAATTCGGACCGGTCGCAGCCGATGCGTAACGAGTGGAATCTGTACGGTCTCCTGTTCGAGTGGACGGGTGGCGAGGCGGCGCCGGTCATCGGCTTGTACGGCGATGGGGTTGTTTGCGAAGCAAGTCTGTTACCTGCCACCGACGCACAAAAGACCGCCTGGGGGAAGCAGCAGGAGATGCTGCGGCAGTTCGGCTTCGTTACCAACTCTGCCCAACGACCTACGCCCGGCGAGACGAGTCCGGCGCCCGTCGGCGAGGTCAAACCGCTCGATGCGATGACCGACCGCGTCGTCTTCTATGACAACCAACTCGATCCTGTCTGGACGAAGATTGAGTCCCGCCTCGTCGAGTGGCTGGCAGCCAACGGCTTCAAAGAGTTGCGCTCCGAGGCGCTGGCGAAATGGATGGAATCGCACATCAAACAGAACAACGCATACGGCAGCGTGGCCGTGATGACGATGGGGCAGGCGCCCGCGACCATCGCAGAGGAGCCGGGGGAGAAGATTCTCTGGCTGCGATACTTGAGGGCCGGTGGGCGGGTTGTCTGGTTGGGGGATTTGCCCTTCAACTATTTCCAGTATCCAGATGCGCGCCCTCTGCCGCAAGGAATGTGGGACCGCGGCTACGGCGCGCTCGGCCTCGCGGGCGGATGGAACCAGCCCTATTGGGGCCGCGGGCTGGAAGTGAAGATCACGCAGCAGGGCAAGGACTGGGGATTCGAGTCGCTGGACGGTTCGATCACCGGCTTCGCCGTGGAAACGATCTCGATTCCCTTCGGCACTTACATCCTGCCGGAGACGGGCAAACTCGGTGCGAGTCAGTGGATGAAGAACCTCGCTCCCGAAATGCCGTGGAGCGGCCTCGTCAAGATGTGCCAGCGATTGGACGGTGCGAGTGACTCGAACCTGCGGGACATCTGGCGCGCCGCGCACTATGTCGGAAAACCGATTGAGGTTCCAAAGCTGCCTGTGCCGTGGGAGCAACCGAAAAAGCCGGATATCGAGATCAAACTAACCGCGTCCGGGGTCGCGGGACGGACGGAGTTCTTGCGTGGAGAGGAAGTTTCAGGAGATGTGGCCGTGTCCGACATGCTGAATGCTGACTCCGTGCGGCTGGAACTCGTGCAGGGTCCGAGGATTCTCACGAAGGTTGAGCAGCCAACGGTGAAGGGGAAGGAAGAAGGCAAGACTTCTGCAACCATCAACTTCATCACGGCGCCATACTCCTTCGGACCGTACGAACTGAACGTGACGGCTCTGGCAGCAGGGAAAGCAGTGGGACAAGCAACGCAGACTATCGGCATCCGTCATGTCCCCGCCGACGGCTTTAACTGGCACGCCTGGGTGAACAGCGCGCCGAACCCGTACCGCCGCGACATGCAATTCGAGGACATCAAGCAGGCCGGCATGGAGCCTCACCTGACCGAAACGAAGGTTGAGGGCATGGACGCGATTCTTCGCCAGAACATGGGATTCAGCCTGCGGATGCACCCCGACCTGACTGCGGGGAAGGAATTCACTTTTGAGAAGAACCCGGAATACTTCCGGCTGAACAACGACGGCAAACCAATCCCCAGCGCCTACGCGGGTGGACGTCCAACGCTGGGCATCAGCCATCCCGAGATGCTGGAGAATGCCCGCAATACCATGCGCGCTCAACTGAAGCCGGTCGCCAACCATCCGGCTTTTCGACCGTACGTCATCACGAATGACGACTTCTCGATCTACTATGGTTGGGACTATTCCGACCACGTCGTGAAGCGCTTCAAAGAGCAAACCGGCCTCGATGCGCCGACGAAGATGAAGACGCCTCCGCACGGTGTTGTCGATGACAACCACCCGTGGCTGAAGTGGTTCGAGTTCACCCTGCGAGACGTGAACGGCGCGATGAACCGCGCTGAGACGCGGGGCGTGACCGAAGCGCGTCCGGATGCGCTGATTGGCCCGATCCCGGGTGGCATGCAGATTCCCCTGATTCAGTTGTGGGAGCCAGCACAGTACCCGCCGCTCAACTTCGGCAGACATGGCTTCAACATGATCTGCTCCTACTACTACAACACCTACTGGCAGCCGGTGATGACCAACACCTACTGGATGGAGATCGGGCGCATGGCGAACCACAACCTGAAGGAATGGTGCATGCCAGACCTCTTCATGACCGGCGGCTACCAGCGCAACAACCTGTTCCACCTGCTCGCGGGAGGCGTGAAGGGTCTCGCCTATTTCACCTACGACTCGCGCAACCCCGGAACCTGGGAAGAAGTGAAGCACCTTGCGCCCCAGGTTCGCCACATCAGTCCTGTGCAGGCCACGCTGCAACCCGCGTCGAAGAAAGACATCGGGCTACTCGTTTCGTTGACAACCAACTGCTTCGACCCCGGCCACGACCTGACAATGGTCTACGCCTACCACAACCTCATGCAGGGACACTTCGACTTGGAGATGACCTGCGAGGAGGAAATCATGTCCGGCGACATCAGCCGTTACAAAGCCGTGCTGCTCTACAACGTCCGCTGGCTGCGCAAATCGGTCGCCGAAGCTCTGCAAGGCTACATCGCAAAAGGCGGAACGGTGCTCCTGGACAACACGATCCCCTTTGATCTCCCCGGGGCAAAGCGTGTGAACATTGATATCGGCATGGGCAAGCAGCAGACGCTCGGTGTCCCGCCCGAAGGCGCGCACGCGTCCGTGCCCGGCATTCGCGATTACGGGGACCACGATCGCATCGCCGTCATTCAGAAAGCGTTGAGCGAATTCATCAAGCCGCGATTCGATTGCCCCGACATCCGTCTCGTCGCCAACCGCTTTGAGGTTGGCAGCGTCCCTTACGTCTGGTTCGTCAACGCCCACACCGGACAGGAATACATGTTCTGCCGTGAGCGGCATGGTGCGGGACATCCGGGCGCAGGAACACCAGAAAAAGTCGCGGAGCTGGTGGAGTGGGAGAAGAAGGAAATGGCAAGCGGCCCCTTTACCGCCAGTGCAACTTTCACGTCCTTGCCCGGCGTGCCTTACGACCTCATTGCAGGAAGACCGGTCAAGGTGACAAGGACCGCCGCTGGTCTTTCGCTCAATGTCTCGATGGAGCGCTTCGGTGGCAGCCTGGTTGCCTTTTATCCCGAAGCCATCAATCGGGTGACAATGAAGGCCCCAGCCACGGCCAAACCGATGAAGGAAGTTGCAGTCGTAATCCAAGTCCTCGGAAAGACGAAACCCAGCGCCGGCGTTGTTCCGGTGGAAGTAACTCTGACAGATCCCTCAGGCAAGCCAAGCGTCCTCTCCGGCGTGCTGGGCGCAAAGAGCGGCACCCTCGTGTTCAATTGGACTCCCGCTGTCAATGATTTAAAGGGAAGGTGGACGGTGAGGGCACAGGAGCTGGCGAGCGGGGAGACGGCCAGCGCAACGGTCCTGCTCAAGGAGTAGCTCCTGGTCGCTGGGATCGCTGCAGGGCGATTTGCCCATAGCACCGCGACCGACGAGATCAGTTTGTGGTTAACCCAACAAAGGCTTCCTTGGGATGTATTTTTTTTCCTTGCCGAACACGGCAGCAATCATCCGACTCCGGCAAGCATACTGAGGGCTGCCCGGAAGGTGTCGCCCTCCAACATCTGCACCTCATACTTCGGCGTGTCGGGGTCGTAGAGGTCACCGAAGGCTTGCCTAGCGCTGTCGCTGATTTGAACCGATTGCACGAACCGTCCTCCCCGCACTGCCTTCCACCAGCGCCTCGGCCCCGCGGCGCGATGCGCCCAATCAACGAGGCTGACTGCGACCACGGTGGTGTTCGGATGCGGTGAGCCTTCCATGCTTTGCCATTTCCGATTATCCGTCTCAAGCCCCATCCTCATTCACGGTCCGTCACAGAGATGCAACTACCCGGAAACAGCTGCTGCCCTTTTCGGCAGGCGTGAGAGTCCATCAGGCTATGCGCGCTGGAAGCAGGCGGGATTGGCTACTCCAGGTAGATCGCGGTTCCTTCTTCGGGACCGAGGCGCACGGATAGCGAGGAACCCGCACCAAAATGTTTCACCGGAACCGAACAGCCTCCCTCAACCAGCACGTCTGTTGCCTGCTTGACGAGCTGTGCGACGTGAACGGTGTCCTCCGCCGCGGCGTCCACGCTGGAGTTGAGGAGGCACAAGTATCGGCCGCCGTCTTCGGCGACTCGCAGCATCACCTCAAGGCGATTGTTTTCCGCCCACGCGGCGCGAGGCGCTGCGCGAGTGAGCACGTCGGTGAGGGCTTTGCGCTGCTCGACCGTTGTGAGCGCAGTCAAGCCATTGACGGCCACTATCCTACCTTTCCCGCACGCGATCTGAACGAATCCTCCCTTGCCGTCGGGAGTCTCGGCAGACCAGCTCCATGCTTCCTCTGCTTTCTGCCATTGGGAGTCGCCCGCAGTCTTGCGGAGCGAGTCGCAGAAAACCTCGCTCGGACGCGCCAGTTCGTCGAGAACGCCCGGTTTTCCGAGAGCCACCAGGGGTCCTCCCGTGGAAACGAAGTCAGCCAGCTTCCGCTGGAGATCGGTGGACAGGTACTTCGCCCTCGGCAGGATGACAGCATTGAAGTCGCTCAGCTTGCAGCGACCGTCTGCCACATATTCCTCGGGGACCAGCTCATACAGAAGCCCTTCCGGAATCAGCAGATGGTGCAACGCCATGATTTCTCCGTAAGGCGCATTCAAGGGTTTCTCGTTCCTCATGCTGGCCGAAGGTTGCAGGATGAGCAGCTTCGAGAGAGCAATTTCGCCATGGGTAAGCATCCAATCCAACTGCTCCAGCGCTGCCAATCGCCAACACGCTCCACCGACTTCATGGCCGGATGCTGCCGCGATTTGATGGGCTTTCCTTGTTCCTCATCAAAATTGATGAAGTAGCTCAGCGCGCTGTCCGGCACGGAAGCGTCCTTGCGCGCGTGAACTGTCAGGCGGTACATCACATCCGCTTCGTAAGGCGCCCAGCCGGCGAGCACGAACGCGCGATCCCCCGCGTCCACAGCGGTGACGCGGAGCGATTGCTTGCCGTGCTGAACAATCTGCGAGTCCAACTCCACCTTTGTCTTCGACTCTGACGGCCAGAAACCCCAGTCCTGCTTCTCGTTCTCAAAGTCCTGATTTGGGTAGAGAATGGCGACCTCTCCGACAAGTCCCGAAAACTGCGCCCCTGCACCACTGACGGGCAGTAGAATCGCCAGGGTCAACCAAGTGCAGAGTCTACTCATTAGGCGTCTCCCTTCAAACCATTTGCTCCCTGACCTGTTTGTGCTGCGTTGGCCAATAGATGCGCAGGACCATCTCGCGGCTCACGACATCGGGATACGGCAGCAAGTCAATATAGCCAATTATCTCCTCGCAGAGGCAGAGACACCGCTCTCCCGCCGAGTTGGCTTGTGGCGCGGCCTCGGCCACCAACTGACGGAAGCGCCCCAGAGCCGAAAAGTAATCAAACGCCATGCGCCAATAGTTCACCGCCGCGTGGACCTTTGCCACGTTGGCGCGGGTACGAGGCTGCGAGGCCAGCGCTTCTGCCTCCTGCATGAGCGAGTCGATCTCCGCAATTGCCTCTGCATCCAGAAACCTGGCCACTGCGTCCGGCACCGGGAAGAGGCAGTGACGGAATTCAGAGCGATAGGATGAGTCCACATACTTCAGGTTCTCAGGATCGTGTTCTTCGCTGACGAAGCGGTTTTCCAGCAACCCGACCATTCGCCGGATCGGCTCGGATGCTTCCTCATACAGGTCATCGAAGTAGGGATGCGCCACTTCGTCAATAGATGCATTCAGGTTCCAACTCATGCGGGCGAAGGCGGAATAGGTGGGTCCGTACACCGTAAAGTGAGCGCCCTGAGACTGTAGGACGGCTCCTTGGATTCCCATCTCGATGTACCGACGCCAATCACTGTGCATGGTCGGAACAAGGGGCCACGGGAGACTGGAATAGCAGCTCATTCCCATGAAGTACTCATAGATGACGAGACGGCCGGGGTATAGCTCGGCCCACTCGCTGGTGATGCGGTTGTAGTAGCCGTTCTCGCAATCCGGGTGGTCGAGCGGATGTCGCCAGCAACGCCAGTAGTGAGTGAGGCAGGGCTGTATGTTGGGTTCCAGCGTCACGCCCTTCGGCGGCGCGTCGATGTCGTGATAGAACACCGCGGAGAGGAGCACATCGGCGCGGACCTCCCCAACGTGCCGCGCCACCTCGTTGACGAATCGCGCGTAGCGAATCGTCTTGTTTGGGTGTCTTCGGCTGCGGGTGTAGTGTGTGCCTTTCCCGGGCGCTGCGTCGGTGACGTAATCTTCCGGAAGGATATCCAACTTCTGGCACGCGTCGCACTCACACATCCCCGTACCATCCTCCGGCCAGAGGGAAACCACATCCACTTCGGGGAATTCCTCCAGCATTCTCAAGATGTTCTCCGCCATCACTCGCGCAACCGCGGGATTGGAGGTACACAGGCACAACTGTTGTGGCGTCCCATCGCCGCGCCGCCCTCCGTTGATGAGAGCATAGTATTCCGGGTGCTCATCAAAGTACCTGTCCGGGGGCACCCAGCGCATCCAGCAGTGATGTCCCCACTGCACCTTCAGTCCGCGCCGCTTCACTTCAGGAAGCAGGCGACAAACATTCCTGAAGTCATTGGGGGAGATCGTCGAGACACCCGGATCGAGGACGTAGTAGTTCATCCGATTCTGCGCCATCCAGTCCAGCCGCTGGAGGTGCAACGGACTGAGTCCGCCCGCGGTCTCGATAGCGTCTTCGAGGATCCCTCCGGTGAACCCACGGTACGCGATTTGCGGGGAGCACTGTCGTTTCCGCGGATGCACATCCAAACTCGACTCCGGCGACAAGCGGACACCGAGTTCTCCCAGCCCTGCAAAGCCGACATCCGCCTCGTCGTTGATAAAATCGAAGACGGCATACACCAGCCCCGCGGGGTCCGCGCCGACCAGGTAGAGGTGGTTCTCGTCCGCGTCGATGATATATGACTCGGTCGCGGGCATTCCGGAGAAGTCGGACCGGTATCGCTCCGAATCAGACGCGAGCCGAAGGACAATCGACTTGCTCGCATGTTCACCGCGCGGCAATTCGCAGCCGGTCTTCGATTTCAGGAAGCGAATCAGTTCCTCCGCTGCGTACAGTACCGGCGGTGGCGCGTCGGGCAAGACGTCCACTCCGCAACACGCATTGCCCTGTCGGACGATTTGCATCCATAACCCTCCTCGCAGGCTCAGTCAGACAGAACCTCGTCCAGCATGTATTCCGTGTAGTCATTCACACAGGCCGGAGCCTGGGCGATGAGCACGCGCTTCTGTCGAGGTATACCGACCAGCGTCAGTGCGCTGCCCACGTGGCACAGGCTGTGGCTTGCGCCGACGTCGGCCTGGCCCGCGCCGTGATCGTTGAGCACCGCCTGCAAAGCGGCCACGCCGGGCCGATGTTGGCATTCCTGCATCAACGATCTCACCAGCCGGTGACGCGCCAGCTTGTCTGGGGGGAGCTTATTGAGATGCTTCGCGTACCACGGCTGGTCGAGGTCACTGCGGCGCAGATTGCCCGCGCACAGCGGCGCGTCCTCCGGCTCTCTGAAAGTTGTCACGGTGACACCATCGTACCGCTTCTCCACCTGGACTGCCTGCTCCGAATCCCCCAGCATGTAGTTGTTGCCAGCAAACAGAGGCCCCTGCAGCAGCGCCACGGCTTCGTCAACGTTGCTGCACTGGTAAAGCACATCCTGCACCGGACTCTTTGTCAGCGGGGGACGCGGTGAATCCGGAACAGCGTCGAGCGTACCCGGCAACGCTGGTCCTCCACTCGCGCCCGTGATACACAACCCGCGCTCGTTCATTCCTCCCCAGGTTGCGAAGTACCCCGGAAGACGAACCTGAAGCGATTTGTACCCGTGCTGGGGACGGTCAAGAGAAATGAATTGCCATGGCGGATCGTCGAGGTTGCCACCGATCACAGGGCCTTCCGGAGCGTTCTGAAACGCCGCAATCGTGCAACCCGCGCCTCCTTCAGGTTTCTGCGCGACCGCGACGATCTGCGCCTCTTCGTCGGACAGTCCGAAGTTGAAGAGCACAAGCCTCTGAAGAGGGACTAAACTTCCGAGCGCAATCCCCTCCAAGTACTCCAGAGCGTCCGGGAGCAGATCGCTCACCTGCTCGATGCGATGATCCAGCAGACGCTCCAGCGCGCAGACGTCGCAGTTGGCGGTGTGGTACGCGCGCATGCGTTCCGCGGCGACTCTCGATATTGCCAGCGCATGAGCGCGACCAACGACGTCTCCCATCTCGCGGTACGTGCCAGACAAACGCGTGCAGATCATCTTTCATCCCTTCCATGCATCTGCCAGCACACCGTCACTTCACCCGCGTCAGCTTCCACACATCTGACGTCATGTTGTTTCCCGCCGCCATCCAAAGGGCGTTATCGTACACGAACACGCTGGCGGCGTGACGCGGCGCCCAAGGGGTGTTGGGTACTTCCGTCCAGTTCATACCATCCGGCGAATACCAGACATCCTTCTTATTCCCGCCGTCCTGGTGGTAGCCCTCCATCACCCACAGCTTGTCATCGAACACGGCCACGTCGTGATACTGCCGCGGCTTCCACGGGGCGGCTTCCGTGTGCCGTTTCCAGTTGACGCCGTCGGCGCTGCTCCACACGTCGTTGTAGTAACTGCGACCTCGCTGCGGCGTATCGTAGATGCCTCCACCCAGAACCCAAATGCGATCCTGGAAGATCGCCGTTCCACCGATTATTCCGCGCGGTCCCCATGGCACGTTGTCCGCTACCTTCCGCCAACTGACACCGTCGGAAGAATTCCAGACATCGCTGTAGAACCTTTCTTCAGCGGGGGCAAACTGGGGAAGCGTTTGGCCACCCATGACCCATATCTTGCCCTTGAAGGCTACCGTATGGTGCAGCAGGCGTGGTCCCCATGGAACGTTGCCGTTCACACACTCCCACGTGACGCCGTCGGAGCTGCTCCAGACATCATTCTGGTAATGCCCCTGGTTGCCGTCACCGCCAACAATCCACATCTTGCCGTCGTGAACCAAATATCCTGCCGTGTGCCGACCCTCCCACGGGGCCTGTGGGTTCGCCAGCTTCCATGTCTTACCGTCGGGAGAAGACCAGACTTCGCTGTTGCAAATCTTCGGGAAATGGGCCTTGTCGCCGGGGTTCCACCCGCCCAGGAACCATAGGCGATCTTGAAACACCAGCGCTCCCGCGCCATCCCGCGGCGCGAACTCCGCCTGGTGTGTTACGCTCGTCCATTGATACACAGGTTGCGAAGCAGACATATTCATCCCCTCCCACTCCAAGTACGGCTGGATCTCCACAAAATTGAGCAATAACTCCTGCCCGATGGGACCGCGGGGATCGTCGGCAGCGGCCCAATCCGAAATCACCAGTTTCGCCCAGTCTCCCTTTGCGCGGAAGACAAGCCAGTGGTAGTTAAGCCATGCCCGATGCTGGGCATTGAAAGTCCCGAGGCTGTGCGCGTAGCAACTGAGGATTACTTCCTGGAAGCTGTTATCAGGAATCGTCTCGGCGTTCTCAATGACCACATTCACCGCATGTTGTTGTCGGATGGACTTGCCGTCAAGGAGGTCGCGGTAGTCAGCGGTGAACATCTTCACCGAGTAGGATTTGCCGGGCTGTAAATTGCTGACTTCCTGCGAGATGACGTTGGGGTGTATCAGGCTGCGTTTCATAACGAGAAAGTTGTCCCCTTCGCTGGTCCGCGGGTAACGCCCTTCCAGCCAACCCACTCCGTCCATGTGATCCACACGCAAACCTCCTTCCTGCGCGGGCGTCAACGTCCACTCGGTTGTGCCGTTGTCAAAGTCGGGGTTCTGAATGTGGCGCAGTTCGTACCGGAACCCTAACTCCTCAGACAACATCGTCTTTTCCCCTTCGATGCAGTAGTGGCGATAGAGCCGTCCCTGCCACCGCACCGCCTCTTCATCGGCGTAGCTGGATGTGTATTCCATCACGCCATAAAGCCCTTTAAACGCAGGATCGTTGGCAAGCAGATTGTATTGCATATCCATCCAGACTTTGTAGTCAACGTCGGCGTGGGTGTTGACGCTCTCCGGGGGGGCGCAGAAGTAACCGAAGCAGACGATGGCATGTCCAGGAGCGTCGGGAATTGCCCCTCTCCAGCCGAGCATCCCCTGTTTGATGCCTGTTTCCAGGGACGCCTTCGCCGCCTGCTCCGTGGGCTGTTCCGTCAGGTACTGCTCCCAGACAAACCGACCTCCAGCTTCCATGACTGTTTCCACAAAGTCCCTGCCTGCCTCTGCTCCGTAGAGATTCCCGCAGTAGGGATAGAAGCTCTTGCCGGAGAACTTGTCACTGGTAATCAGTCGGCGGAGCGCCTCCGTCCACGCGGTGTACTTGTGAATATCTCCTCCGGTGAACTCGTCCACAATAACACCGTCGAGCGATGGATCCGCGTAGCCCGGATTGGTGGCCCAGGCTTTGTAGGCTTCATCAGCAGTGACGCTGTCCTTCGTAAGACCCGGGAGTGGACACTCCACAATCCACTTTTTCCCCTCCTTTTTCCATCGCTCGACGCAGAGTCGATCTTCGGCTCTGCCAGTTCCCACGATGCAGTTCACACTCGACAACAGGTGCTCTTGCAGGAACTCCCAGTCGAAGCGCCCATGTCCGGTCACTTGAGGATTACTCGGGAACTTACAGTAAACCAGCTCGGGGATCGAGCGGACAATGAGTTGTTTTACGCGAGCGCCCTCTGCGCCCATGACGCGGAGGGTGTGCGTTCCCGCTCTCAGCCACCGCATGGCTTCGCTAACTCGAGTTCCGTCTGCCTTGTGCATGAGCAGGAATTCCGCGGAATCTCCGTGTTTCAGTGTAAGCTCTACGGGAGTTTGTTCTGTCAGATTGATTCCCGGAGTACGGCTGAAGAAGACCCAGCCGTCTCGCGGATTGATAAAATCGAGAGAGACCGGGACGGTGAGATTTTTCTGATTCAGCAGCTCGCTAACGAGGTTGTTGAGCGGAAGCACACGACCGTCCGGGATGTTGACGAAGTCACGGCGCGTCTCCGCCACAACCTGGTCGCCCGAGTCGCTGTAAGTTAGATGGGCTGTGAGGTTGCCGGTTGGCAGCTTGTCTGCGGATAGCAGAACAAACGTATGAGATCCCAGGGGAGGAATGGGCTGAGACTTCAGAATGTCGTTCCCGTTCTCATCCAGTACGGAAAGCGCAAGGGAGCCGGAGTCAATGGAGTCCCGGCTGAGTTCGGAGACCAACTCAATGCCGATTGACCCACCCTTGACGGACTGCGCCAGCTTACCTTCATCGCCGGGCCGTACTACCTTGATCCCCAGTACTCGGAGCCTCTTTGGGTACTGCAAGTTGCAGGTTCTGAGCGTCTTCCCGGTTGACCCATCGGAGATGACGATTCGCTTTGAGCAAGGCAGCGGAAGGACTGCACATATATCCGTGCGACCGGAGACCCACGGTTTGAGAGCAAGAGAGTAGAGCGGAACCGACGCCTGCTCCCCTCTCTTCAGCGAAAGTGTCTCGACATTCATCGAGACCTTGCTGTGCGCGTCGGCGTCCTGGCGCGTGATCCTGAAGTCACGAGCCTTTCCGGTATTGTTGCGGATGGGCACGTCCACGTTTGTCGTCATGTCCCCGTCACGGTAGGTGACAACCGCTCGCGTGGCGCCCACCTGAACGGAGTAGTCTCGGAAATCGACCCCGCGCACCTTGAACTTCGCAAACGTGCGAGCGTTGTTGAACACGCCGTCCTGGGCGATGGTGGAAAGTTCAGGCGGATTCGGTTTCTCACGACACAGGTTGATCCCCCAAGTTAATTCTGTCTCGGACGTGATCCCGAGAGAGTAATACGGAATGGCGAGTTCCACCGACCAGTAACGCTCACCAATGTGGGCGCCCGCTGTCATGTCGCTGTTCCACTCGTCATCTTCGGAAGCTCCGCCGTCGGTGCGGGAACAGTCGAAGGTGGAGCCCGATGCGTTGATCGCGAACTGGAAGTAGTCATGGCGGGTCGCTCCCGGATCAAGCATGATCTCCACGATGTCGTCGGCAAACACGTTGGAGTCGTGAGGACGGACCTGGGTTCTGAGGTGGGAGGTGTCCGGTTCGTCGCATCGCACACCAATATAGAGTCGGGTGTCGTCATACAGCACGTACCCCGTCGACTGAAATCGCGCAGGGGCCTGACTGTTGTATTGCCTGAATCCCGTCACCGGCTTTGCGTCCTGCCAGCAGCCGTCGACCAGTCGTCCGTCAATTTCCGGAGGAACCACGATCCGCATCGCCTGAATAGTCGACGCGGCGCGACAGGAGTTGAGCATCGACAGACTAACCGCAGCGCACAGCGCCACAGTACGCGTGTAAGGGTTCATGCCTGAATCCTCCGTGTAAGCTTTACTCATCGCTGGTCTACGGGGTGCGATGAGCCACGTGGAACCGTAGAAGTTGTACACGACACACGCGAGGTTGTCAATCAGTCGGCGCGATCTGGGGGTGTCAGTTAGATTTGTGATGAGTAGCGTAGTTCCTCGGGATAGTCGTGCGGAGTACAACGAAAGAAGGCTACCCAAGTTGACCAATGCGGGGAAAGCGAGATAAGATGCCGTGCGAAGTGGCACGTCCTGGCGTTACCGGGATGGCCGCGGGATTCAGGAGGGGTCAATAATCATGATTCGATTGGGCATTGCAGGTTTCGGGGGGCGTATCAGCGGCGTCATTAACCACGTACTGCGCGAAGTGGAGCCAGATATTCGGGTGATTGCCATCGTCGACCCCGACGAGGAGGGCGCGCGATCCCGCCTTGCGGAGTGCGATCGGGAAGAGGTCACCTTCTATGAGAGCATGGGCGAGATGGTGCTGAAGGCGAAGCCGAACGCTCTAGCCGTGGGGACGCGATGCAACCTGCACGCGCCGTACGCCATTGAGGCCGCGCAGTTCGATCTGCCTCTCTTCCTGGAGAAGCCTGTAGCAAATTCGATGGAGCAGGCCACCGCGCTGGAGGCGGCCTTCGAGAACTCCAAGTGCCAGGCAGTCGTCAGCTTTCCGCTGCGAGTGTCACCCCTCTGCACGCTGGCGAAGCAGTTCATCGACGACGGCGCGGTGGGGAGTCCCGAGCATGTGCTGGCGGTCAACTACGTTCCCTATGGCACGGTGTATTTTGATGGCTTTTACCGTAACTTCGAGGTAACTCAGGGCTTGTTCCTGCAAAAGGCAACGCATGATTTCGATTACCTGTGCTTTCTGATGGATTCGCCGATCGTGAAGGTGGCCGCCACCGGCTCCTACGGTCGGGTCTTCGGGGGCGACAAAGCGTCTGGGCTGGTGTGTTCTCAATGCGATGAAAACGACACCTGCCTGGAAAGTCCGGCCAACCGGAAACGGAACGCGTCAGGGGGATACCTCACCGATCATCCCTGCCTGTTCGGCGTGGACTGCGGTTCACCGGAGAGTGGCATGAACGAAGATTCCTCCAGCGCTCTGGTGGAATTCGCGAACGGAGTGAAGGGCGTCTACACGCAGGTCTTCTACAGTCGTCGCGATGCAGGCGCGCGTGGCGTGACCATCAGTGGGTACCACGGCACCCTGAGTTTCGACTGGTACCGAAACGAGTTGAAGCGCGTGCGTCATCATGAACCGTTCACTGATGTCGTCAGCGCGGGGGAAGGTATGAGTCACTTCGGCGGCGACACGGAGTTGGCGTACGACTTCATCCGACTAATCCAGGGGAAGGGCGGCACACGCACTCCCATCTGGACCGGTATTCAGAGCGTCTATACCTGCCTCGCAGCAAAGGAATCTGCGGAGACGTCTCGGTTTGTGAGGGTGCGACAAGTCGGGTCTGCCTGAGATCGAGGCAAACGACGCGATTACGATTCAGCACGAAATTAAAGGAGGGCATGGCATGAAGGCAATGGCGGTTGGGGTGATGCTGGGTGTCGGGGATGACCCCGCGGAAAGTCTGCGCAAGGTGAAGGAGGTGGGCGGGGACAACGCACAAATGGGTTGCCCACCGGACGCGTACCTGAGCGGCGAGAAGTTCGAGCAACTGAAGAACGCTATTGCGGACGCGGGGATCACTGTCACAGCAGTGTTCTGCGGGTTCGCCGGCGAGTCGTATGCTGACATCTCGACGGTGCAGAAGACCGTGGGACTTGTCCCCGCGAAAACGCGCTCTGAACGGCTGAATAAGTCCAAGATGATCGCGGACTTCGCCAACGGCCTCGGCGTGAAGGAGGTGTGCGCACACATCGGGTTTGTGCCGGAGGACCCGTCGGAACCGCTCTACCAGGAAGTGGTTGAGGCGACGCGGGAAATCTGCGACCGCTGCGCGGCGAATGGACAGGTCTTCGGGCTTGAGACCGGGCAAGAATCGGCGGCGGCCTTGAAGCGGTTCATCGAGGACGTGGCGCGGCCCAACCTGAAGGTGAACTTCGATCCCGCGAACATGATTCTGTACGGATCGGGAGAACCTATCGCGGCGCTGGGTGTGTTGCAGGGCTATGTGGTGAGCTGCCACTGCAAGGATGGCACGTGGCCGACCGCGCCGGGACAGTTGGGCACGGAGACTCCGCTCGGCCAGGGAGACGTGGGGATCGACCAATTCGTTGCCAAGCTGAAGGAAATCGGTTACCAGGGCTACCTGACCATCGAGCGGGAGATCACCGGCGACCAGCAGAAGCAGGACATCATCGCCGCGCGGGAGTTTTTGGAGGAACTGAGAGGGTGACAGCCGTTGCAGTTGCACGGTGTGCGCCGGTTGGGTACAATTGAGTCGCACAACTGCGTCTGCCAGTGAACCCGGACTGGTCGAGGAGGGTAACGAGATTGAAACCTCACACAACACTTACTGCGACCGTCTGGCAGGAAGGAGACGACTACGTATCTCTCTGTCCGGAGCTTGGCGTGTCCTCATGCGGGAAGACTCCTGAGGAGGCGGTGTCCATGCTGAAGGAGGCCGCAGAGCTGTACCTGGAGAACGCAGTCGCGCTGGGGGTGTTCCGCGAAATCGAGCCCGCCGTTCGGTCTCCTTTCCGGTGCTCATCGCCGCTTGAGGTTGCGCTCACGTGAGAAGGCCTCTCCGGGCACTGTCGAGCCGAGAAGTGCTTCGAGCATTGCGTAACGCGGGCTTCGGGGAGGCTCCCCGACGCGGAAAGGGCAGCCATCGAGCAATGGTCAAGACCGAAGGGGAGATGCCTGCGCGGTTGGTGATCGTTCCTCAGAGGGATTCCCTTCCCATCGGGACCCTGAGAGCCATCATCCAACAGGCGGGGATGTCGGTCGAGGAATTCCTGTCGTTGCTCGAGTGCTAACTGTGCCCCTCACAGAGGGGACCTGCGAGAACTGAGAACAGCAGCCCGTGACGACGCAGCAGGTCAACATCGGACAGAATCTCCCCGGTGGCTCCCTGGGCGACGACGCGTCCTTCGTCCATCACGATACATCGTTCGCACAGCGCCGCGACCAGCTCCAGGTCGTGCGTGGCCACCAGTTGGGTGGCAGGGATAGAGCGCAGCATTCGGAGCACCTCGCCCCTGCCGCGCGGGTCGAGTCCGCTGGTTGGTTCGTCGAGCGCCAATAGTTCACAATCCATCGACAGCACCGTGGCGAGTGAGACGCGCTTCTTCTCTCCGAGGCTCAGAGTGTGAGTTGCGCGTGTTCCGAAACCCGGCAAACCAACGGCGTTGAGGGCGTGGTCAACTCGATCCTTCACTTCGGATTCGCCAAGTGCTGCATGGATGAGACCGAAAGCAACATCCTCGGCGACTGTCGACAGGAAGAGTTGGTCGTCAGGATTCTGAAATACCAAACCGACTCTCTGACGGAGCCTCGTCAGATTCCTCTTTTCAACCGCGAGACCGCACACTTCGAGGTCTCCCGCACCGGTCAGCAAACCGTTGAGGTGCAGCAGAAACGTCGACTTGCCGGCTCCATTGGGACCGATCAGTCCCACCTTACCGCCAGCGGAAATATCCAGAGTGATTCCGCGTAGGGCCTTGCGTCCGTCCGGGTACGAGAAATGGAGGTCATGACATCGAACGACGTCGCTCACTGGGCGGCCACCCCAAACAACGCCAGCCCACCGAGGACGCAGGCGAGTAGGACAACGTCACGCCACGGAAGAGGACCCATGCTGTGCATCAGGAAGCGCCCATCGAAGTTGCGGGAAAGCATGGCAGCGTGGATGCGGTCGGCGCGGTGGTAGGCCCGCAGAAAGAGGGAGCCGATCAACGCCCCAACGTTTTTTGCCTCGCGAAGACCACGCCGCGTCCCGCAGCGGCAGAGGTAGGCCCGCTGCATCGCGAGGGCTTCTGCGTAGAGGACCACCAGAAACCGCGCCATGAACAGGGCAAGCGTAATCAGAAGTTCGGGGACGCGGAACGAGTACAAACCCCGCATGAGTTCCTGTAAAGGCGTAGTCAGGACAGTGGCCATCACGGCGAGCATACACACTACGGCCTTTGCAAACACCAGGGCCGAACCGGAGGGATCGTCCTTCCAGAAGGCGTTGATCACTGATAGCAACAGGAAAGGAAGCAGAAAAGCGAGTCGCGCCCCAAGCGTGCGGAGAGCGACTCCAGCAAAGCAGAGCAGCGCCAATAGCGCTACGCCCAGGAACGCCAGGCCCGGCCAGCGGTCCACCGGGATACTCAGCGCGAGGAGAATAGTCGCGATGGTTGCCAGCCATTTGACGCGGGCATCGACGCGACGGAGCCAAGCGGTTCCCGTGGCCACGGAACAGGGCGCGCTCAACATAGTGATTGCGTTATCCATCGGAGTTCCTCTTCGTGCGCAGATACAGACCCATCCCCACGCACAGCACCAGCGTTAATGCAATACCTGCTAACGCAGAAAGCAGCGAGGCAGCAGGCGAGCTGCCACCGCCAGGTAAGTTGTAGTCAGGGAGGGGCGCGGCGTAGCTCACGGGCGACGCTCCGCCAATTCCGAGACGGTGCACCACCCGCTCGAGTCCATCCGGATGCGAAGAGGCAAAGGGAAGCAGAGCCAACACCAGCAACACGAGCAGAACGAGTTTTTCGAGGAGGTTCTTCACTGGTTCCCTCTTTAGACCTTTCGGAGCACCTGTGCGGCGCGCGCAATCCCACGAACGCTTAGGAACTTCATCGCGGCAACGGTGATCAGGGCTTCGCCCACACCGATGACCGCGTGAACGGCCAGCATCGGCGCGAGGATCACAGCCAACGGGGCATGCCCCGACAAACCGATCTCAACAGAGGTCAATGCCGCGCCAGCCACCACTGCTATCCACGCGGCGGCGCCCGTCGCCAAGCTGTAGAGAATTTCGGAATTAAGTCGGCCGGCAACGCCTCTTGCCGCGCCGCCCAATAGACACCCAACAATTCCCATGTTGAACAGATTGGCGCCCAGAACCAGCAGCCCACCATCGCCAAAGAGCAGCGCCTGCACGACAAAGACCACCGTCATCACAAGAATCGCGGGCCCCACGCCCAGCAGCGACGCCATCAGCACACTGCCCAGAAGGTGTCCCGATGTCCCTCCCCCAACCGGGAAGTTCACCATCTGTGCCGCAAAGACGAAGGCGCCCATCAAACCCATCAGAGAAACTTTTGAAGAATCCAAGTCCCGCGAGACTTTCTTCACGGTGATGCCAACCGTCGCGGCACTGATACCGTCCAATGTCGCCCACACTGCCGGGCTGAGGTATCCATCGGGTATGTGCATGTCTTGCCAGCCGCCTTGTGTCAACTTTCCAGCTATCGTGCTACCCAATAGTGTTGCGTTATTTTTCTGTTGATGGTTTTGCCTCCCTCGCGATGCCGTAGATGTCGCGAGGGAGGAGTGAGGATTAAGCACGTGGAACAGATTATAACTGTTTGTACAGTGAG
>Ga0210015_1000163_pt1 | contig 68429 bp, 60 predicted proteins | sample CryGeymeta201522_FD_185471 | JGI IMG/M metagenome (GOLD analysis project Ga0210015, IMG submission 185471) | Groundwater microbial communities from Crystal Geyser aquifers in Utah, USA - Crystal Geyser metaG 2015-22 (SPAdes) (version 2) | ecosystem: Environmental > Aquatic > Deep subsurface >...
AGCAGGCGGGGGGGTCAGCAGGCGGGGGGGTCAGCAGGCGGGGGGTGCGACCGACATCTCGACGGACGGGCAGAACACCTCGTAGATGCGCGACAGGATCGGCTCGATCCGCCCGTCGGCGAGCCGGTAGCGGATCGTGCGCCCGTCGCGGTCGCAGGCCACCAACCCTTCGGCGCGCATCCGGGCGAGTTGGCCCGACACATAGGACTGGCTCGCGCCGAGCATCTGTTCCAGCTCGCCGACACTCCGCTCTCCGGGCAAGAGCGCGCAGAGGAGGCGCAGCCGCGCGGGGTTGGACAAGACCTTGAGGATCTCGGCCGCTTCGTCTGCGGCGCGGTCCAAGGCGGCGGTGTCAACCTGGGTATCGAACTGGGGTGCCATGGCATCAACATAGGATGTCGGCGGTCACATGACAATATCCCAATGCTTTGATCGTGAGGGCCCGCCATCATCACCGCCACCATCACCGCCGACCACAGCCGCACCCGTGCCTCTGTGCCGTCAGGCATGCCCCTCCGCAGCCATCGGCCGCGCGTAATCGCTGCAATGCGGCGCGGGCGCGGTGGGGAGAGGGTCGTTGGCAGCATCGGTCAGGTGCCACCGCTCATCCCGCCCGGTTCGGCTCGGGCGTGGCGCCCAGGAGGTCACGGCGGACTGGCGGCAAAGGCGGCGCGGGCGACAGGACCGCCGGCGGAGGCCGTTCGAGACGCACAGCGCGCAGCCCGGCCAACTGGCCCAGTCTGGCCTGTGCAATCCGCCGACCATCCGGCCCCTCGATGGACACAGAGGTCACCGCGACACCGGGCAAGGCCAGCACCTGCCCGACGCTGAACGCCTCGATGCTGCGCAAGGGCAGACGCATCCGGTGCAAGACCGCGTGCAGGTCAGCCGGTGCCGCGCCGAGCGCCGTCTGAAAGGCCCGCGTCCAGTCCTGGGCCGGATCGGGCGCCGGAGTGTCGGCGACGGTCCGGCTTTCGGGCAGGGCCAGGACAATGGAGCCTTGCCGCTCTCCCGCGCCGAGGTCGAGCGTGAGGCGGACAAGCCGGTATCTCGATTCGGGCAGGGCCAGCCCGGCCGCCCGCAGGTCAGGCAACCGGCGGCCCGGCAGATAGCCATCGACCCAGCCGGCCAGAGGCGTTGCGACGCTGGTCTGTGCAAGCTCCTCCAGAAAGCCCGTGAGCAACGGCAGCACCAGGGCAAGATCGGTGGCGGTCACGGGGCGCGCCGCCGCCGCCTCGCTGCGCAATTTGCCCATCGTCTGCATCTCGATCACCGCGGCCCGGGTCTGCGTGTCGATCCCCGCGAGCCCGGCCAGACCGCAATCGCCGTCCAAGCCGATGAGAAGCAGGTCAGCCTCGATCAGGCGCAACAGATCGTCGAGCGGCACCACCTCCTGCGTGATCCCCAGCACGGTGATCACCAGCCGGCTGCGCCGCTGCGCCGCGCGGGTCAGCGCCAGCCGCAGGGCCCGCATCGGGGACAGCGTGGCCGGATCATCGGCCGCTGTTGCGGCCGGCGACGCCCGCGCCAGCCGTCTGAGCACGGCGCCCCGGGCCGCGGCAGCGTGCATGCCACCCTGCCCGCGGTCCTGGCCATTGTCCTGGCCATTGCCCTGCCCATCTGCCAGCCCGCTGTTCTGCCCGTCGCTTTGCGTCATCGTCGCCCGACCCTGCCCCGGATGTTGCCTCCCCGTGCGGTCACTCTAGGCCATGGATGCTTACCAATCCGCTAACGCGGCAGGTTCGCGCTACTGAGCGGCCATCGCATCGGCCACGGGCAGCACGACCCGGAAGGCCGCGCCGCCCTGCCCCGGCAGATAGTCGATGCCGCCCCCCAGCCGCGCCATGATCTCGCGGCAGATCGCCAGACCCAGCCCCGCCCCGCCCGCCCGCCCGGGGTCGGTCAGACGCGAGAACTTTTCAAAGATCACCTGCCGGTGCTCGGGCGAGATACCGGTCCCATTGTCCACGAAATCAACAGCATAGCCGGCACCAAGCCGCGCCACCTCGATCCGCAGCACGGGGTCGGCGGCATTGCAGTATTTCTGCGCATTGGCAATCAGGTTGATAAAGACCTGCGCGAGCCGCTCGAGGTCGGTCTCGAGCATGATCGCCTCGTCCGCGCGCCGCCGCACCAGCCTGAGCCGCCCGCCCCGTGGCCCGGCCGCAGAAACGGCCCGGTCGATGACGTCGCGCAATTGCCCGCGCTGGCGGTGCAGTTCGACCTGCCCGTGCTCGAGCACATCGAGGTCGAGCAGATCGTCGAGCAACCGCGTGAGGCGCAAGGCCTCGTCTTGGATGATGCCGGCGTATTTCTGCTGCTCTGCCGGCCCGGTATCGCCGTCGCGCAGGATCTCGGAGAAGGCCCGGATCGAGGTCATCGGCGTGCGCAGCTCATGGCTGATCTGCGACAGGAAACTGTCCTTTTGCACCGACAGCGCCGTGAGTTTCTCGTTGGCCGCGCGCAATTGCCCCGCGGTCTGCTCGAGTTCGGCCGATTTCGCCTCGAGCTGGGTGGAATATTCAAGGATCTGCGCCGCCTCGTCAGCCACCGCGATCAGGTCTTCGACTGTCACGCTGGCGCCTTCGGTGAACTGCCCCACCATCGCATGTGCGGTGGCAGCCCCCACCGACCCGGCGAGTTCGCGTTCCAGCAGCGCTATGAAATCCGGCGTCACATCAGGCAGATAGCCCGGTTTGCCCTGCGCCTGCGCCGCGCGCAGAAAGATCGCCTGGGCATCGGCCGCGCCGATGATGCGCTGCGCCATGATCAGCAGATCCTCGGCCGCCGCCGCCGTCTGGCCCCAGGCCCGCGTGCCCGCCGAATGTTCGAACACATTGACGAATTGAGCGCCCTGCATACGTTCGAGCGGATTGGGAAAGGTGAGCATCGACACGATCAGGAACAGGCTCGTGTTGACCAGCATCGACCAGATCATCGCATGCATCACCGGGTCGATCCCCTGGACCCCGAAGAACGCATGCGGTCGCAACCAGCCGATCCCCCAGGGGCCCTGCGCCATCACCTGCGCGGGGATCACGGCATCCGCGCCAAAGCTCGGCAGGAACAGCGTCCAGACCCAGATCGCAAAGCCGCTGACCAGCCCCGCCGCCGCCCCCAACCCGGTCGCGCCGCGCCAGAAGATGCCGCCGATCATCGCCGGCAGGATCTGCGTCACCCCGACAAAGGCGATGAGCCCGATCGCCGAAAGCGCCGCCCCCCCGCCCGAGAGCCGGAAGTAGACATAGCCCAGCGCCAGCACCGCCGCGATCGACACCCGCCGCGCCAGCAGGACCACACCGCGCACATCCCCCGCGATCATGCTGCCGTCGCGCCGCAGCCGCAGCCAGACCGGCACCACGATATGGTTCGACACCATCGTTGCCAGCGCGATGGTTGCCACGATCACCATCGAGGTCGCGCTCGAGAAACCGCCGAGAAAGGACAGCATCGCCAGCCCGTCGCGCCCCTGGCTGAGCGGCAGCGTGAGCACGAAAAGGTCAGGGTTCGACCCCGCCGGCATCAGGTCGAGACCCAGGACGGCGATCGGCACGACAAAGAGGCTCATCAGCAGCAGATAGAGCGGAAAGGCCCAGCTCGCCGTCACCAGATGCCGCTCGTTGCCGTTCTCCACCACCAGCACCTGGAACATGCGCGGCAGGCACAGGAAGGCCGCCGCCGACAGGAAGGTCAGCCCGACCCCGCGCCCGCCAGGCTGCGACCAGTCCGCGATGGGCGAGGCGTCGATCCGCGCCAGCATGTCGGTCCAGCCACGGCCGATCCCCCAGACCACGAAAATGCCCACCGCGAGCAGCGCGCAGAGCTTGACCACCGCCTCGACCGCGATGGCCAGCACGACGCCGTGGTGGCGCTCATTGGCGTCAAGGTTGCGGGTGCCGAAGAGGATGGTGAACAGCGCCAGCCCCGCCGCCGACCACAGCGCCACCGCATCGCGGCTCGCACCGGCGGGCACATCGCCGCCGGGGTCCACGAAGACCGAGAATGACAGCGTGATCGACTGCAATTGCAGGGCAATATAAGGGGTGATGCCGACCACGACGAGGATCGTGACGATCACGCCCAGCGCGGTCGATTTGCCATAGCGCGAGGAGATCAGGTCGGCGATCGAGGTGATGCGCTGCGTGCGCCCGATGCGCACCAGCTTGCGCACCACCCAGAACCAGCCGATCATCACCAGCGAGGGCCCGAGGTAGATGGTGAGGTATTCCAGCCCCGACCGCGCCGCATAGCCCACGGCGCCGTAAAACGTCCAGGCGGTGCAATAGATCGACAGCGACAGCGTGTAGATCAGCGGCGAGCGCAGCCAGCCGTCATCGCCCCTTGCCGCGCGGCGCTCTGCGGCAAAGGCCACCGCAAAGAGAAAGGCCACATAGGCCAGCGCCACCAGCACCAGCAGGTTGAAGGTCAGCATCATTCGCCCTCGGCCGCGTCGGTGTCATCCTCCGGGCGCATCGCACGTGACAGGATGAATGCGGCGGCGATCAGACCGGCCCAGAGCCCGAACAGATAAAGGAGCGCCAGCCCGTTGCCCGGCCCCTCGGCGCCCCGCGGCCAGAGCAGCGGGATCATGCAGCCCACGGCCCCCGCAACCGGCAGCAACCGCACCGCATCGCGCAACCGGCGCTGCCGGTAGGAGGCACGGCCAAGAAACAGCGGCGGCGGCGGCTTGGGCATCGCGCGCTACTCCGCCACCAGGGCGCGGACATTGGCCAGCACCTCGGCATTGGAAAAGGGCTTTGTCATGAACAGGCTGACGCCCAGCCGTTCGGCCAGTTCGCGGTCCTTGGTCTGGCCGCGCGCTGTCAGCATCAGCACCGGGATCGCGGCAAGCGCCGGCGCGGCGCGCAGATCGCGCAGGATGTCAAAGCCGCTGCGCCCCGGCAGCATGACATCAAGGATGATCAGGTCGGGCGGCAGCGCCCGCACCCGGTCAAACGCGGTGGTGCCATCGGCATGGGCGTGCACGGTCCAGCCATCCCGGCTGAGGATAAAGCTGATGGCCTCGATGATATTGGGCTCATCCTCGATCAGCAGAACGCGTCTGGCCATGCCGCGCCCCTCCCCTGGCCACGTCAGGTCTCTCCCCGCGCGAGTATCGCGGCAAACCCGGCCCCTGTCAAAGAGCAAGCCCCCGCGCCGCCCCCGCGCCGCGCCCCGGCCTCCCCCGCGCCGCGCCCCGGCCTCCCCCGCGCCCCGCCCTTGCCGCCCCCGCGCCGCGGCCGCGCTTCATCTTGCCCCAAATATCCGCGCCGCAGGCTCCTGCCGCGGCCACATGCGCCATGGCGCGGGCTCAGGCGATGATCGAGGGTTCGCGCCGTGCCGCGCATCCGGCGCGCGGGCAGATCCGGCAGCCCGGCCCGGCCGCAACCGGCACCGCGTCGCGCAATGGCGCCTGCGCGTCGGGGATCGCCAGCATCGTCGCCTCGACCAGCGGCGGCGCGTCCCAGGCGTCGGCCGGACGCGCCACCGCCACAGCATAGCACAGAAACCGCGCCGCCCGCTCGCCCGGCAGCCGCACCTCGGCGCGGACCGGCTGGCCGGGCTGGCCAAGCACGCGGTAGAGCGGCCAGAGCGGGCAGGCTTCGCCGCCGCGCCCCAGCGCGAGGCCCGGCGCCGGGCGCATGGTGACGATCACCCCGGCCGCGTCGCAGACCACCAGCCCGACCGGACCGGCAAAGGGACCGCGGCCGTCGGTCGGCAGCGTCGCGATCCGCCGCAGCACCCGGTCGAGCGCGACCCCGAACCGCGCGGCAAGCGCGAGCGGGTCAGCCCCCGCCCCGCCCGCCCCCGCCTGCAGAAAGGGCGCAAGCGGCAGCGCCGCCGCATCTTCGGCATAGCGGCGCAGCCAGCCCGCCAGCAGCGCGCGCGCGGCCGCGCCGATCCCCGGAACCGCTGCGGCGAGGGCCTCTGCCGCGCCCGCCGCAGGCGTCTCGAGCGCGGGCACATGCCAGCCCCAGCCGTCCAGCACCGCCGCGACCTCGTCCATGGGCGAGCGCAAGGCGGTATCGCCCGCCCCCTCGGCCTGTTCGAGATAGCCCGCCAGCGCGCGGCTGCTCTCGGCCAGCCGGACGCTGTCGGACAGGATGTTGCGGTGAAAGCGGTCCTGCCAGTCGGGGTCGAGCGCCCCGCCCGTGGTCAGGATGTCGGCGCTCGCCCGGATCGCGGTCGCGGCCGAGATCACGGCGTGCAGCGAGGTGGCGAGGCGGGGATCATGGCTCAGCCGGTCGGTCATCGCCGCGACCTGCCCTTCGAGCGCGGCGATCCGCGCCGCCTGCGCGGCGATCAGCCCGGCCCAGCCCGGAAATCGGCCGGCGAACTCTTCGAGCCGGTCCATCTCGGGCAGGTGGCCGGCCATCGCCGCCGCCGCCTGCAGGGCCGAGACGAGCATCCCTTCGGCACCCGAGGTCAGGACCGCGGCATCGACGGCAAGCACCCGCGCGATGTCATTGAGCAGGCGACCGCCGATTCGCCTGCGGTTGTGCTCGATCAGGTTGAGGTAGGAGGGCGAGACCGCCACCGCCTGCGCCAGTGCCGCCTGCGACAGACCCAGATCGAGCCTGCGGGCCCGGATGCGCGATCCGGTCAGGTGATGCGACGGGTTGGCGGGGTCTTTCGGCATGGCGGCGACTTTGCTGGGATATCAACCGCTTTCTGCGGTTGCGCGTAAATTGGTTGACTGATTTACACTTCTCTCTGTGCAGTTCTTTACAGAATTAATGTTCATAAATAAAGCATTGTTGCGCAATTATCTGATTTCGCGCGTTATCCATGCAGCACAGCCATGTGCCTGCCGGAGGGGCGAGGAGGCCTCTCCGATGCGGATCATTCTGGGAGGATACCATGTCGAAATCGACCTATTCGCGCCGCCGCGTGCTGAAATCGGGTGCGCTGTCGGGGGCCGCGCTCGCGATGCCCACGATCTTTACCGCCTCGTCGGCCTCGGCCTTTACCAATGAGCCGACCGGCGACACCGTCACCTTCGGCTTCAACGTGCCGCAGACCGGCGCCTATGCCGAAGAGGGCCTCGACGAGCTGCGCGCGCAGGAGCTGGCGGTCGAGCATATCAACGGCATCGGCGACGGCGGGATGCTCAACACCTTTTCGTCCAAGGCGCTGGACGGCACCGGCCTGATGGGCAAGCGCGTGACCTTCGTCACCGGTGACACCCAGACCAAATCGGACGTGGCCCGCGCCACCGCGCAGTCGATGATCCAGAAGGACGGCGTCATCATGATCAACGGCGGCTCGTCCTCGGGCGTCGCCGTGGCCGTGCAGGGCCTGTGCCAGGAGGCCGGGATCATCTTCATGGCGGGCCTGACCCATTCGAACGACACCACCGGCAAGGACCGCAAGGCCAACGGATTTCGCCACTTCTTCAACGCCTATATGTCGGGCGCGGCGCTCGCCCCGGTGCTGGGCAATGCCTATGGTGCCGATCGGCGCGCCTATCACCTGACGGCCGACTACACCTGGGGCTGGACGCAGGAAGAATCCATCGTCGCCTCGACCGAGGCGCTGGGCTGGACCACCACCAACAAGGTGATGACCCCGGTCGGCGCGGGCGACTTTTCGTCCTACATCGCGCCGGTGCTCAACTCGGGCGCCGATGTGCTGATCCTGAACCACTACGGCGCGGACATGGTCAACTCGCTCACCCAGGCGGTGCAGTTCGGCCTGCGCGACAAGCAGGTGAACGGCAAGACCTTTGAAATCGTCGTGCCGCTCTATTCCGAGCTGATGGCGGCGGGCGCGGGGGCCAATATCCAGGGCGTCTATGGCTCGATGAACTGGAACTGGCAGCTTCAGGACGCCGGCACCCAGGCCTTTGTGCGGTCGTTTGGCGAAAAGTTCGGCTTTCCGCCGTCCAACGCTGCGCATACCTGCTATGTGCAGACGCTGCTTTATGCGGATGCGGTGGCGCGCGCCGGGTCGTTCAACCCCTGCGCCGTGGCCGAGGCGCTCGAGGATCTCGAGTTCGACGGCATGGGCAACGGGCCGACGACCTACCGGGGCGCCGACCACCAGTGCTTCAAGGACGTGCTGGTCATGAAGGGCGCCGAGAGCCCGACCAGCGCCTATGACACGCTGGAGATTGTCGAGATCACCCCGCGCGCCCAGGTCGAATACGACCCCGAACATCCGATGTTCACCGGCGGCGCGCTGGGCGAGTGCAATCCCGGCGCATAAGGCCGGGGCGAAAAGTCCACTCACCTCTGGCCGGTCGCGCCCCCGCTTCGGGATGCGACCGGCCCCTGTCCGGCGGCACAGGGTTGCCGGGCCGACACTGTAACCTCATGCAGGGGGCGTGCCGCGCATGGATGCCATCATCATTCAAATCCTCAACGGGCTGGACAAGGGCTCTGCCTATGCGCTGATCGCGCTGGGCCTGACGCTGATCTTCGGCACGCTGGGCGTGGTCAATTTCGCCCATGGCGCGCTGTTCATGATCGGCGCCTTCTGCGCGGTGACGATGCAAAAGCTGCTGACCCTGTCCACCCAGACCATCGACCCTGAAAAGGTTGACTTTCTGGGCAAGCCGCTGGTCGTGGACACGCCCTATGTGGTGAACTGGTTCGGCCCCGAGACCGGCGCCGCGATCATCGACTGGGCGGTGCCGCTGGCGATCCTGCTCGCGATCCCGGTGATGATCCTGATCGGCTTTGTGATGGAGCGCGGCCTGATCAAGCATTTCTACAAACGCGCCCATGCCGACCAGATCCTCGTGACCTTTGGCCTCGCCATCGTGTTGCAGGAAATCATCAAGTATTTCTACGGCGCCAACCCGATCCCCTCGCCTGCCCCCGCGGTGTTCCGCGGCAGCCTCGATTTCGGGGTCTGGATCGGGTTCGAGGCCAACCAGATCATCTATCCCTACTGGCGCCTGGTCTATTTCGCCTTTTCCGCAGTCATTATCGGCGGTGTCTTTGCCTTCCTGCAATTCACCACTTTCGGGATGGTGGTGCGCGCCGGCATGGCCGACCGCGAGACGGTGGGCATCCTGGGCATCGACATCGACAAGCGCTTTACCCTGATGTTCGGCCTTGCCGCCGCGGTCGCCGGGGTAGCGGGGGTGATGTATGTGCCGATCCTGTCGCCCAACTACAACATGGGCATGGATTTCCTGGTGTTGTCCTTTGTCGTCGTCGTGGTCGGCGGCATGGGGTCGCTGCCGGGTGCGGTGCTGGCGGGGTTCCTGCTGGGCATCCTGCAATCCTTTGCCTCGATGAACGAGATCAAGTCGCTGATCCCCGGCATCGACCAGATCATCATCTACCTGGTGGCGATCATCATTCTGCTGACCCGTCCGCGTGGCCTGATGGGCCGCAAGGGCGTCATGGAGGGCTGAGACATGCTGAAACTCGACCGCAAGGACACCCTGCTGCTGGTCATCGTCGCCCTGATGACGCTGGCCGCGCCGATCATCCTCAACCCGTTCCCGACCGGCTCTGCACTCGCGCAGTTCAACGCGGGCTACCCCGACCTGATGCAGCGTTTCGTGATCTACGGGATCTTTGCCATCGGCTTCAACATCCTCTTCGGCCTCACCGGCTACCTGTCCTTCGGCCATGCGGCCTTTCTGGGGGTGGGCAGCTACTCGGCGGTCTGGATGTTCAAGCTCTTGTCGATGAACGTGCTGCCGGCGATCGTCTTTTCGGTGATCATCGCGGGGCTGTTCGCCGTGGTGATCGGCTATGTCTCGCTGCGCCGCTCGGGGATCTATTTCTCGATCCTGACGCTGGCCTTTGCGCAGATGTCGTTCAACATGGCCTATTCGGTGCTCACCCCCATCACCAATGGCGAGACCGGGCTGCAACTGACGCTGAACGACCCGCGCATCCTGGACGGCGCCCGCGCGGCGACGGGCCTGCCGGTGACCAACCTCTTTGGCTTCGAGATGCGCTCGACCGCGCATCTGGACATCGCGGGCTGGGGCTTTGACTTTTCCGTCGGCTATTATCTCAGCGCGGTCATCATGCTCCTGGCCTTCTACCTGTCGATGCGCATCTTCCGCTCGCCCTTTGGCCTGATGCTGCGCGCGATCAAGTCGAACCAGAACCGGCTGAGCTATACCGGGCTCAACGCGCGGCCCTATACGCTGGCGGCCTTTGTCATCTCGGGGATGTATGCGGGCCTGGCCGGCGGCTTGCTGGCGGCGATGGACCCGCTGGCAGGCGCGGAGCGGATGCAATGGACCGCCTCGGGCGAGGTCGTGCTGATGACCATCCTGGGCGGGGCGGGCACGCTGATCGGGCCGGTGCTGGGCGCGGGCTTCATCAAATACTTCGAAAACATCTTCTCCAAGATCAACGACTCGATCCTGCACCAGTGGTTCTCGTTCATGCCCGACGGGATCGAGGATTTCCTCGTCACGCTGGTGCATCCCTTCATCGGCAAGGGCTGGCACCTGACGCTGGGCCTCTTGTTCATGGCCGTGGTCATCTTCCTGCCGGGCGGTCTGGTCGAGGGCGGCCAGCGGATCGGGCGGCTGTTCCGCCGCAACAAGGCCGGCGACACGGCGTCCCCCGCCACAACCCCCGCCGAATAAGGAGACAGGGTCATGGGTATCCTCGAAGTCAAGGGCGTGAACAAGCGGTTCGGCGGGTTGCAGGCGCTGGGCGATGTGAACCTCAACATCCAGGAAAACACCGTCCACGCGATCATCGGGCCGAATGGCGCGGGCAAATCCACGCTGCTCAACGTGCTGGTGGGCAAGCTGATCCCCGACAGCGGGTCGGTGCTGTTCAACGGGCAGTCGGTGCTGGGGCGCAAGCCGCATGAGATCAACCAGATGGGGATCAGCCGGGTGTTCCAGACGCCCGAGATCTTTGGCGACCTCTCGGTGATCGAGAACGTGATGATCCCCTGCTTTGCCAAGCGTGACGGCGCCTACCGGCTGCATGCCTTCGAAAGTGTGGGCGCGGAGGACAGCATCGTCGCGCAGGCCGAGACGATGCTGGCCGATGTCGGAATGCTGGAAAAGCGCGACATGCACGCAGGCTCCCTGTCGCGCGGCGACAAGCGGCGGCTCGAGATGGCGATGTGCCTGGTGCAGGAGCCAAAGCTGCTGCTGCTCGACGAACCCACCGCCGGGATGGCGCGGGCGGACACCAACAACACCATCGACCTGCTGAAAGAGATCAAGGCCAAGCGCGACATCACCATGGTCATTATCGAGCATGACATGCATGTGGTGTTCTCGCTGGCGCAGCGGATCACGGTGCTGGCGCAGGGCAGCCCGCTGGTCGAGGAGACGCCCGAGAACATCAAGGGCCACCCCAAGGTGCGGGAGGCCTACCTGGGCGAAGCCCAGGTCTGACGCCGCCACAGGCGCCAACTGCAAGAATTTTCGTACGAAAATTCTTGACCCACACCGACCGCGGCCCCCCGGCCCACGCGACGCAGAAGAATTTTCGTACGAAAATTCTTGGCCCCCCGCCCGAAAGGATGCGCAAGATGACCGTCAACCAGACCTTCGACCCCAACGCCAACCACGCGGCCACCGCTCCGGCCTTTCTGTCGGTCTGGGACATCCAGGCCTATTACGGCGAGAGCTATATCGTGCAGGGCGTGTCCTTCAACGTGCATGAAGGCGAGATCCTCGCCCTGCTCGGCCGCAATGGCGCGGGCAAGACCTCGACCCTGCGTGCCATCGCGCGGCTCGACAATCCCGCGCTCAAGCATGGTGAAATCTGGCTCGACCACAAGCCGCTGCACCAGATGAAGGCGCATCAGGCCTCGGCCGCGGGCATCGCGCTGGTGCCGGAGGACCGGCGCATCATCCCCGGCCTCACGGTCGAGGAAAACCTCAAGCTCGCGCAGATCGCCCCGCCCATCGGCTGGTCGATCGACCGGATCTACGACCTCTTTCCGCGACTGGGCGAACGGCGCAAGCAAGAGGGTGTCACCCTGTCGGGGGGCGAACAGCAGATGCTCGCCATCGCCCGCGCGCTCGCCCGCGACATCAAGGTGCTGCTGCTCGACGAACCCTACGAGGGGCTCGCCCCGGTCATCGTGCAGGAAATCGCCAAGACGCTGAACGTGATCCGCGATCAGGGCATCACCACCATCATCGTCGAGCAGAACGCCGTCGCCGCGCTGAAACTCGCGGACCGCGCGGTCATTCTCGACACCGGCACCGTGGTCTTTGACGGATCGGCGCAGGAGGTGCTGGAAAACGACCAGCTTCGCGCGCAGTATCTGGCCATCTGAGCGCTTTGGGGAGGAGCGCGCCCACCGTGCCGACAGTTTCGCCGGGCACAGGGGCACGGGCCACCCAAGAGTTACCAATCCGGCCCGGCGTGCCCCTTTTGCGTCCGGTCCGGGCAGTCTGACCGAGGAACAACCATGACAGACAAGACCTACCCGCCCTCCGCCGCCTTTGCCGCCACGGCCCATGTCACCGCCGACCGCTACCGCGCGATGTATGACGCCTCCATCGCCGACCCCGTGGCCTTCTGGGCCGAGCAGGGGCGCCGGGTGGACTGGATCCGGCCCTATAGCCGCGTCAAGGATACCAGCTTTGAATTGGGCAAGGTCCATGTCGAATGGTTCGGCGACGGCACGCTCAACATCGCGGCCAATTGCATCGACCGGCATCTGGTGGACCGCGCGGGCCAGACCGCGATCATCTGGGAGCCCGACGACCCCAAGGATGAGGCCAGACACATCACCTACCGCGACCTGTTCGAGAACACCTGCCGCATGGCCAATGTGCTCAAGGGCATGGGCGTGGGCAAGGGCGACCGTGTCGTGCTCTACATGCCGATGATCCCCGAGGCGGCCTATGCCATGCTCGCCTGCGCGCGGATCGGCGCGATCCATTCCATCGTGTTCGCGGGTTTCTCGCCCGATGCGCTGGGCGCGCGGATCAATGGCTGCGACGCCAAGGTCGTCATCACCGCCGACCACGCCCCGCGCGGCGGCAAATCGACCCCGCTCAAGTCCAACACCGACGCGGCACTCCTGCATTGCAAGGACAGCGTCAAGGTGCTGGTGGTCAAGCGCACCGGCGGCCAGACGACATGGATCGATGGGCGCGACCACGACTATACCGAACTGTCGGCCTGGGCGGCGCCCTATTGCACACCGACCGAGATGGCGGCAGAGGATCCGCTGTTCATCCTCTACACCTCCGGGTCCACCGGCCAGCCCAAGGGCGTGGTGCATACCACCGGCGGCTACCTCGTCTATGCCGCAATGACGCATCACTACACCTTCGACTATCACGATGGCGACGTGTTCTGGTGCACCGCCGATGTGGGCTGGGTCACCGGGCACAGCTATATCGTCTATGGCCCGCTCGCCAATGGCGCCACCACCCTGATGTTCGAAGGCGTGCCCACCTGGCCCGACGCCGGCCGCTTCTGGGAGGTCTGCGCCAAGCACAAGGTCGCGCAGTTCTACACGGCCCCCACCGCGATCCGCGCGCTGATGGCGCATGGCAACGCGCCGGTGGAACAGCATGACCTCTCCTCGCTCAAGCTGCTCGGCACCGTGGGCGAGCCGATCAACCCCGAGGCCTGGAACTGGTATAACGAACATGTCGGCAAGGGCCGCTGCCCGATCGTCGATACCTGGTGGCAGACCGAGACCGGTGGCCACCTGCTCACCCCCCTGCCCGGTGCCATCGCGACCAAGCCGGGCTCGGCCACGCTGCCGTTTTTCGGCGTGCAGCCCGTGGTGCTCGACCCCACGACCGGGGTCGAGATCATCGAGACGGAATGCGAGGGCGTGCTCTGCCTCAAGGACAGCTGGCCGGGCCAGATGCGCACCGTCTGGGGCGACCACGAGCGGTTCGAAAAGACCTATTTCGCCGATTACAAGGGCTACTACTTTACCGGCGACGGCTGCCGGCGCGATGCGGATGGCTATTACTGGATCACCGGGCGCGTCGATGACGTGATCAACGTCTCGGGTCACCGCATGGGCACGGCCGAGGTCGAATCGGCCCTTGTCGCGCATGAGCTGGTCGCGGAATCGGCCGTCGTCGGCTATCCGCACAAGATCAAGGGACAGGGGATCTATGCCTATGTCACCCTGATGAACGGGATCGAGCCGACCGAGGACCTGCGCAAGGAACTGGTGCGCTGGGTGCGCACCGAGATCGGGCCGATCGCCTCGCCCGACCTGATCCAGTGGGCGCCGGGCCTGCCAAAGACACGCTCGGGCAAGATCATGCGCCGGATCCTGCGCAAGATCGCGGAAAACGACTTTGGCGCGCTGGGCGATATCTCGACCCTGGCCGACCCGTCGGTAGTCGATCAGCTGATCGAGAACCGGATGAACCGCGACTGAGCCGCAATGCGGGGCCGCCCGACCGGCGGCCCCGTTAACCATCCTGACAGAAAACCGGCAAGCTTAACCCTTTGGCAAGGTCCTCGGGCCATCATGCATGTGGTGGAGGGCTTGTTTTGTCGGGGTGAAATCATGGATTTTTCTGCATCCTCAATGGCCGGGACGATGGCGCATCCTGCGCCTCGCCCAATGCCTGACCAGCGGCCCACGGCCGATGCCGCCGCGCTCAACCGCAGCAAAGAGCCGCTCTTGCCGGTTGCCGCCGGCCTTCCGGCACCGCCCAGCACCACACAGGCCGGCGCTGTCAGCAGCGCCCTGCTCGCCGGCAGCGGCGTATCCGAGGCGGATGCCGCATCGGCCCTGCCGCCGGTGGAACAGACGGCGCGCACGCTCAAACCCTATGGCATCACCATGCTGCCCGACGATGACCGCAAGGCCCGCCAGCAGACCGAGGACAGCGCGCAAGATACTGCGCAAGATACTGCGCAAGATACTGCGCAAGATACTGCGCCTGTCACCGGCTGACGGCCGGCCCCGCCTCATCCGCCCGACCCGCGCCGGCGTCGCCCGTCAGGCGCACCTGCCGGCTTTCCACCTTCGCCGGCATGGCGTATAAGCCACGAACATCCGCCGTCGGCACGGTGCGCAATGGCGCATCCCGGACCGGACTGAGCGGCACAAGAACAGGCACCAAGCGGGCATCAGGCCGGGGAACGACATGAGCAACAAGACCTCTCACGACAGCGATGTGAGCTTTATCCGCGCGTTGGCCGAACTGCTGCGCGCCAATGAGCTCACCGAATTGCAGGTCAAGCGCGACTATGGCGAAAACGACAGCCTCAATGTCCGCGTCAGCCGCCACAGCCAGATCGTGCAGCAGGTCAGCATGGCACCCGCCGCTCAGATGGCCGCGCCCATGGCCACACCCATGGCAATGCCCGCCGCCGAAACGGTCGCAGGTTCCGGTGACCCCGCGGCCCATCCCGGCGCCGTGACCTCGCCCATGGTCGGCACCGTCTATCTCTGCCCCGAACCAGGCGCCGCCCCCTTTGTCACCGTGGGCCAGACCGTCAAGGAAGGCGACACGCTGCTCATCATCGAGGCGATGAAGACGATGAACCAGATCCCCGCGCCCCGCGCCGGCACGATAAGGCGCATCGTGATCGAGGATGGCGCCCCGGTCGAATATGGCGCCCCCCTGATGATCATCGAATAGGCGCCGCGCATGTTCGACAAGATCCTGATCGCCAACCGCGGAGAGATTGCCCTGCGCGTGATTCGCGCCTGCCGCGAAATGGGCATCGCCTCGGTCGCCGTGCATTCCACCGCCGACGCCGACGCCATGCATGTGCGCATGGCCGATGAGGCGATCTGCATCGGCCCGCCGCCCTCGGCCTCCTCCTACCTGTCGCATCCCGCGATCATCTCGGCCTGCGAGATCACCGGCGCCCAGGCGATCCACCCCGGCTATGGCTTCCTGTCGGAAAACGCCAATTTCGTTCAAATTGTCGAGGATCACGGCCTGACCTTCATCGGCCCGACTGCCGAACATATCCGCATGATGGGCGACAAGATCACCGCCAAGGACACGATGAAGGCGCTCGGCGTGCCCTGCGTGCCCGGCTCTGACGGCGGCGTGCCCACGCTCGAGGATGCGCGCCGCATCGCGGCCGAGATCGGCTATCCGGTCATCATCAAGGCCACCGCCGGCGGCGGCGGGCGCGGGATGAAGGTCGCCATGGACGCGTCCGAAATCGAAAGCGCCTTCCAGACCGCCCGCGCGGAATCCAAGGCCGCCTTCGGCAATGACGAAGTCTATATCGAGAAATACCTCACGACCCCCCGCCATATCGAGATCCAGGTCTTTGGCGACGGCAAGGGACATGCGGTGCATCTGGGCGAGCGCGACTGCTCGTTGCAGCGCCGCCACCAGAAGGTGCTCGAAGAGGCCCCCGGCCCCGTCATCACCCCCGCCCTGCGCGACCGCATCGGCAAGGTCTGCGCCGATGCCGTGGCGCGCATCGGCTATATCGGCGCTGGCACCATCGAATTCCTGTTCGAGAACGATGAATTCTACTTCATCGAGATGAACACCCGCCTGCAGGTCGAACATCCGGTGACCGAGGCGATCTTTGGCGTCGATCTCGTGCGCGAACAGATCCGCGTCGCCGCCGGCCTGCCGATGTCCTTCGCGCAAGAAGACCTTCGCATCAATGGCCACGCGATCGAGGTGCGCATCAACGCCGAAAAGGTGCCCACCTTCTCGCCCTGCCCCGGCAAGATCACGCAGTATCACGCGCCCGGCGGCCTCGGCGTGCGGATGGACAGCGCTCTTTATGATGGCTACCGCATTCCGCCCTATTACGACAGCCTGATCGCCAAGCTGATCGTGCATGGCCGCGACCGGCCCGAGGCGCTCGCCCGCCTCGCGCGCGCCCTGAGCGAGCTCATCGTGGATGGCGTCGATACCACGATCCCGCTGTTCCATGGACTGTTGGCGGAACCCGCCGTGCAGAGGGGCGACTACAACATCCACTGGCTCGAACACTGGCTCGCGCAGCATTTCGAAAGCTAGGCGCGCCGCCTGACTTCTTTGCGCCCCAAATACTCCCGCCGGAGGCGACGCCAGCCCCGGCATCTCCCCGGCATCGCCCCGGCAGGCGCCTCAGCCGCGCGGCCGCAGAACGCAGGTCGCGCGGCGCATCTTCTGCTCGCGGTAATAATCCGCCACGCCCTCGCGCCGGCCCTTGGGCAACTCCTCCCAGTCCGACCACGTCAGCTCATAGGCAAGCACATCCGCGATCACCTCCATCGCGGCAAAGCTCGGCACACCCTTGATGGCAATCTCCTGCCCCGCGATCTGCGGCGCGGCGTTGAGGATATTGTCGGTCCGCTCGCGCACAAGCTGGATCATCGGCGCATCGCGCAGCATGAACTCGCTGTCCACGATCACCAGTTTCGGCCCCAGTTTGCGGATCAGCTGGAACAGGCGGAAATGGTCCATGATGTGATAGAGAATGCCCAGCACTGCCACGACATCATAGCGCGCGCCCTTGGCGATCTCGGCCTCGAGCCCGTCAAAGATATCGCCGCAGCGCAGATCGACGACCGCGCGCAGCACCGGATCGGGATAGGTGTCAAAGAGGTCCACCAACTCCTGGCGTGCCTCGATCCCCACCACCTCGGCCGCCCCCGCCCCGGCAAAGGCATAGCTCCACCGCCCGTCATGCGCGGCAAGGTCGAGCACGCGCGCACCGGCGATCTCGGTCCGGAAGGCGTCGATCAGAAAGGCGTGCCGCTTGTTGAGCCGGATCACCGGCTGGTTGAGCCCGTCGTAATGCGCCAACGTGCCGATAAAGTCGAAAAATCCGCTCACCTGCACCATTTCCCGCACATTCCCTCTGTTATCGACTTGTCACTGGTCGCCGCGCCATTGTTGTCATATTCTCTTGTTTCACAAGCCAAACCTGCCCTCGCCCCGTTGAAAGGCCGCGCGCCCATGGCACCCGATACCGGCCCGCAGCTGACCCCGGATCTGTTGCTCACCGCCTATGCCCAGGGCGTGTTTCCGATGTCCGAAGGGCGCCACGACCCCGAGATCTTCTGGGTCGATCCGCAGCGGCGCGGGGTGTTCCCGCTTGATCGGTTCCACATCTCGCGCAGCCTGGCGCGGCGGATCCGGCTCAGCCCCTGGCGCGTCACCTTCGACACCGACTTTGCCGGCGTGGTCAGCGGCTGCGCCGACCGGCCCGAAACCTGGATCAACGACACGATCTTTGACCTGTATCTGCGCCTGCACCAGCGCGGTCAGGCCCATGCGGTCGAAATCTGGGACGACGCCCGCCCTGCCGGCGACAGCCTGATCGGCGGGGTCTATGGCGTCACGCTCGGCGCTGCCTTTTTCGGGGAAAGCATGTTTTCGCGCGCCACCGATGCCTCAAAGATCGCGCTGGCCTATCTGGTGGACCGGCTGCGCGCCGGCGGCTTCACGCTGTTCGACACGCAGTTCCTGACGCCGCATCTGGCCTCGCTCGGCGCCATCGAGATCCCGCGCACCCTCTATCGCCGGCTATTGGCCGAGGCCATGGCACGCGAGGCCGACTTCGACGCCCAGGGGCCTGTCGCGCGCCCTCAGGACGTGATGCAGCGCAGCACCCAGACATCATAGCGCCGATGGTCCATCGCATTGAGCGCCGGGGCCGAGGCCATCATCCAACCTGCGAAAACCGGTGTGGTCTCGTTGCGGAAATAGACCCGCAACAGCGCATAGGCATCCCCCGAAGGATTGCTGAGCGGATAGCGGCATTCGGCCAGCGCGACGCTGAGAGACCCGACCTCGCGGGTCTGCCCGGCGGCAATCTCGACATCCGTCACAACGCCAGTGAGCTTGTCGAGCACCCGCACCTCGCCCGCGCTGGCCGAACCGGCCTCTTGTGCGACCGCAGGCCCGGCAATGATCGCCAGCGCCAGCAAAGCCGCGCGGCCGATCATTGCGCCGTCTCGCTGCTGCCACCCACATATTGCAAGAGCAGTTGCAGCAGGCTGACCGACCCTTGCGTGTCGATGATCTCTGCCCCTGGTATCAGCGCGTCGAACGACCCGCCCGGCATGATCTCGATATAGGTCCCACCCAACAGGCCCTCGGATGCCACGACCGCCGAACTGTCGTCCGGCACCGACACACCGTCCTGGAATGTGAACACGGCATCGGCGCGATAGGTCTCCGGGTTCAGCCGCAAACCGGTGACAGTGCCAATCTTGACCCCGGCCAGGCGAATATCCGTGCCGGGGCTCACCCCTTCGGCGGACCGGAAACTGGCGGTCACGTCATAGCCTGCGGTGCTTCGGCCGATACCTGTCGCCTGCGCGGCATAGGCAAGAAAGCCGCCCGCCACCAGCAGGACGACCGCGCCGACGATAACTTCGCTCAAATTCTCCCGCATCCGCCTATTCCGGGCTCCAGGCTTCATAGTCGCGCCGGTCCTGCGGTTCGGCCCGCCGGATCGACCCGGCCGGAGCATAGGCCATCGCCGTGCCAGTCAGGTTTTGCTGATGCGGTTTTTGCCAGGGCTGGTGCGGCAGCGGCCGGTCGGTCGGCGGCTCGCGAAAGGTCTTGTGCAGCCAGCCATGCCAATCGGCATTGACCTTGCTCGCCTCCGCCTCGTCCTTGAAGATCACCCAGCGGCGGCTGTCATCGGCATTGCGATAGAACACATTGCCCTGGGCATCCTCCCCCACCCGCACCCCTGTCCGCCAGGTCAAAAGCTGCGTGCCGATGGTCTGCCCGTCCCACCAGGTAAAGACGCGCTTGAGAGTGTTGAGAAAGTCCATGTGACTGCTCCGATCCTGTTGCAGTTGTCATGCCCCAAAGCGGCCGCAAGGTCCAGAACCTCTTGCGCGGCCCGGGTCAACAGGCCGCCGCCCCGGCTTCATCTTGCCAAAAATATCCTCGCCGAAGGCTCCGCCGCCTCCGGCCGCGCTGCGGCCCCCCGGCTCAGCTCCCCCGGCTCAGCTCCCCCGGCTCAGCTCCCCCGGCTCAGCTCCCCCGGCTCAGCTCCCCGGGTCGGTCCCCGGGCTCAGCCGCGCCGTCACCTCGATCTCGATCTTCATCGCCGGCTCCATCAGCCCGGCCTGCAGCATCATTGCCGCGGGCCGCGCCGTGGCAAAGGCCGCGCTCGTGAGCGGCCAGCAGGCCGGAAAATCGGTCCGGTCGGGCAGCACATAGGTGACCCGCACCACGTCATCGAGGCTGCTCCCCGCCTCGCGCAGCACCCGGCCGATGGTGGCAAGCGCATTGCGGCACTGGTCCTCGACCGCCGCGGGCAGGGTCATCGTGGCATAGTCATAGCCCGTCGTGCCCGCCACAAAGACCCACCCGTCGCAGACCACCGCCCGGCTGTAGCCGATCCGTGCCTCAAAGGGGGACCCTGTCGTCAGGCGGCGCACCGCCCTACCCGGCCGAAACCGCCCCCTTCTTGCCCGCATCCGCATGGATCATCAGCGGCGCCGCATCCGGGCCAACGGCCTCTTCATTGACCACCACCTCCGTCACGGTGGACAGCCCCGGCAGGTCGAACATCGCATCGAGCAGGATATCCTCCATGATCGACCGCAGCCCCCGCGCACCCGTCTTGCGCTCGATCGCGCGCTTGGCAATCGCCTTGAGCGCATCATCGGTAAAGGTGAGCTTGGTGTCCTCGATCTCGAACAGGCGCTGGTACTGTTTCACCAGCGCGTTCTTGGGCTCGGTCAGGATGGTGACAAGCGCCTCTTCGTCCAGATCGGTCAGTGTCGCGATCACCGGCAGACGACCCACGAACTCGGGGATCAGCCCGAACTTGAGCAGATCCTCGGGCTCAAGATCGCCAAAGATCTCGCCCACGCCCCGCTCGTCCACATCGCGCACATCCGCGCCAAAGCCCATCGCGGAACCCTTGCCGCGCCGCGCGATGATCTTGTCGAGCCCGGCAAAGGCCCCGCCGCAGATGAAGAGGATGTTGGTCGTGTCCACCTGCAGGAATTCCTGCTGCGGATGCTTGCGCCCGCCCTGCGGCGGCACGCTCGCCACCGTGCCCTCCATGATCTTCAGAAGCGCCTGCTGCACCCCCTCGCCCGACACGTCGCGGGTGATCGAGGGGTTGTCGGACTTGCGCGTGATCTTGTCCACCTCGTCGATATAGACAATGCCGCGTTGCGCGCGCTCGACGTTGTATTCCGACGCCTGCAACAGCTTGAGGATGATGTTCTCGACATCCTCGCCGACATAGCCAGCCTCGGTCAGGGTGGTCGCGTCCGCCATGGTGAAGGGCACATCGAGGATTCGCGCCAGCGTCTGCGCCAGCAGCGTCTTGCCGCAGCCGGTGGGGCCGATCAGCAGGATGTTGGATTTGGCCAGCTCGATGTCGGCTGCCTTGGCCGAATGGTTCAGCCGCTTGTAGTGATTGTGCACCGCGACGGCGAGAACCCGCTTCGCATGCATCTGGCCGATCACATAATCGTCGAGCACATCGCAGATCTCGCGCGGCGTCGGCACGCCGTCGGATGATTTCAGACCCGCACTCTTGGTCTCTTCACGGATGATATCCATGCACAATTCGACACATTCATCGCAGATGAATACCGTCGGCCCAGCAATCAGCTTGCGCACCTCATGCTGGCTCTTGCCGCAGAAACTGCAGTAGAGCGTGTTCTTGCTGTCACCGCCGGTCGCGTTCGCCATCTCAAACCCCTGGCTCAATAGTCGGACCCGAAGGCCGTTTTCCGTGTCGTTTCAGAATGTGCTGGCTGTCACAGTAGGGCAGCCCGCCCAGCACCACAACGCCAAAATCCGCACCAGAGACGTCACTTTCCCGCGCGGAAAGGCAACGCTCCGGCTGCGCAATCAGGCATCCTTTTCGTCCAGCTTGTCGCGGCTGGCCACGATCTCATCGACATGGCCCCAGGCCTTGGCTTCTTCCGGCGTCATCCACTTGTCGCGGTCCAGCGCCAGGCGGACCGTCTCGTAATCCTGCCCGGTATGCTTCATGTAAAGCTGGTAGAACCGCTCGCGCGTCTGTTCGATATGGCGCGACTGGATCAGGATGTCTGCCGCCGTGCCCTGGCTGCCGCCCGACGGCTGGTGCACGAGGAACTCCGAATTGGGCAGCGAGAACCGCATCCCCCTCTCCCCTCCCAGCGCGATCACCGACCCCATCGAGGCCGCAAGCCCGCAGACCAGCGTGGAAACCTTGGGTTTGATGTATTGCATCGTGTCATAGATGCTCATCCCCGCAATCACCGACCCGCCCGGCGAGTTGATGTACATGCTGATCTCTTTCTTGGGGTTCTCGGCCTCGAGGTGCAGCAGTTGCGCCACGATGAGCTGGCTCATCCCGTCATGCACCGGACCCGAGACAAAGATGATCCGCTCCTTGAGCAGCCGGGAAAAGATGTCATAGGCCCGCTCCCCGCGCGCCGTCTGCTCGACGACCATGGGAACGAGGTTCATGTAGGTGGCGACTGGGTCTTGCATCTTGTTCTGCCTCTGCTCAGCGACGCTTGCGTCATTAATCCCGAAAACCTTCCAGAGTCTTAGTGAGCCGGGCAGAGGTGTTCAAGGGCAGCCGTCCGCATCACCGCATAGGCCATGGGGGCCGTCTTGCCCCGGCCCCCGGCTTCTCTGTGCCCCAAATACTCACGTCCCGCCCCGCCACCCGCAGACCTACGGCTCGCGCAAGGCCTCGCGGCCGCGGTAGAGCGGTTTGGTGAGGTATTGCAGCACCGTCTTGGCCCCGGTGTGCAGTTCGACCGTGGCCAGCATCCCCGGCCGGATCTCGATCTGGCGTTGCCGTTCGTCGAGGTCGTCAAGCGCGACCCGCAGCGTGACCTTGTAATGCGGCGGCAGGTCGGCGCGGCGCTCATCGGGAAAGGTGTCGGCCGAAATCAGGAACACCTCGGCACTCAGGCTGCCGTAGATCGTGTAATCATAGGCCGAGAACTTGATCGTCGCCGCCTGACCGGGGATGATATTGGCGATGTCCTCGGGGCGCACGCGGGCCTCGATGAACAGCTCGTCGTCGAGCGGGATGATCTGGAACATCTCCTCGCCCGGCCGCACCACGCCGCCGATGGTGGTGATCGCCATGTTGTTGACGATCCCGCGCATCGGCGAGGTGATGATGGTGCGGTTGAGCTGGTCCTGCGCCACACGCAGGTTCTGGCGCAGCGTGGCAAGCTCTTGCAGCGTGTCGGAATAATCCTTGGCGCGGGCCAGTTCCGCGCCGGTCACAATCTCGTCATGGCGGATCTCGGCATCGGCATTGGCGTTGCGCGCGCGCGTCACCTCGACCAGCGCCGCGATCTCGCGCGCCAGCAGGTCCTCCATCACGGCAAGCTCGCGCCGGGTCTCGGTCACGATCCTGGCGGCGCCTTCGGTGCGGCTGATGTAATCGGCCTGGCGCGCCACCAGCAGCGCCTGTTCGGACGCCACCAGCTCGGGGCTGCGCGCGGCGATCTCGGCGGGAACCTCAAACGCGGTGCGCCCCGCCATCTCGGCTTCGAGCCGCATCCGCCGGATATCCGCCGCGATGATCTGGTCGTTGAGGTCATCGACGGCCGTCTGGAACTGCGTGTCGCGCAGCCGTGCCAGCACCTCGCCGGGCGCGACCGCCTGCCCCTCGCTCACCAGAAGCTCGGCGAGGATGCCACCTTCGAGGTTCTGGATGATCTGCGGGCGCGAGGCCGAGATGACCTCGCCCTCGGCGCGCACGATCTCGTCGATCCAGGCGAATTTCGCCCAGATCAGAAAGACCATGACCGCGGCCCCCACCACCCAGATGATCACGCTGGGGCCGCGCATACGCTGGCCGAGTTCCTCTTCCCACACCGCCATCTCAGTTGCCCGCCTTCTGTTTGTTCGCCAGATGCGCGAGCACCTCGTCGCGCGGGCCATCCACGGCAAGCCTGCCGCCCTGCAGGATCACGGTGCGCCCGGTCAATTGCAGGATCGGCATCCGGTGCGTCGCGATGATCGCCGTGCGCCCGTCGAGCCACTGGCCAAGCCTGCTCACGATGGTCGCCTCGAGCGTCTGGTCGAGCGCCGCCGTCGGCTCGTCGAGCAGACAGATGGCAGGGTCCTGCAACCACAGCCGGGCCCAGCCGATCGACTGGCACTGCCCCACCGACAGCCCGTCGCCGCCATCGCGGATCTCGAGGTCGAGCCCCTTGGGATGCGCGCGCACATGCGGCCCCAGCCCGGCAAAGTCGAGCGCGGCGAGAAGCCGTTCGTCGTCCCGCTCGAGCAGCGTCAGGTTGAGGTTGTCGCGCAGCGTCCCGGCAAAGAGCCGCACCTCCTGCCCCAGATAGCCGATCGACCGGCGCAGGTCGCGCGGCATGATCTGCGCCATGTCCACCCCGTCGATCATCACCCGGCCCTCGGTGGGCTGGTAGATGCCCGACAGAAGCTTCAGCAGCGTCGATTTGCCCGACCCGTTGGCACCCAGCACCGCGACCCGCTGCCCCGGCGCGATGGCCAGCGCCGCGATGTCGAGCGTGCGGTCGCCATCCTCGTCATAGCGATAGACCAGATCGCGCAGTTCGAAGGCGCCGCGCAGCTTGTCGCGGCGCAGATAGGTGCGGCCCTCTTCCTCGTCCTGCGGCGCCAGCGCGACCTTGTCGAGCGCCTCGAGCGCAGCCTTGACGTTCGACCAGCGCGCGAGCGTCCCCGCAAGCTGCGTCAGCGGCCCCAGCGTGCGCGAGGTCAGGATGCCCACTGCGATGATCGTGCCCACGGTAAATTCGCCCTTGAACACAAGGAAAGCCCCGGTGACGACCGCCGCGACATAGGTCGCCTGCTGCACGCCCTGGCTCCAGTAGGTCAGCGTCGAGGCGAGCTTGCGCTGCTCTGACGTGGCCAGCGACGACAGCGAGGACAGTTCGTGCCACAGCCGGCGGAACCGGTCCTCGCCGCGCTGCGCCTTGATCGTGTCGGCTTCGTAGATGACCTCGTGCAGCAGGCGGCTCGACTTGACCGAGGCGCCCTGCGTGGCCTGCGTCAGCGCGATCATCTTGCGCTGCATAAAGAACGAGGGCAGCACCATCAGCACGCCCCCGACAAAGAGCACCCAGACGACATTGCCCCCGATCGAGGCCACCAGTGCCAGGAACAGCACGATGAAGGGCAGGTCGGTCAGCGTGCCGATGGTCGATGCGGTAAAGAATTCGCGGATCGAGCCGAATTCACGCACGGCCGAATACATCCCCGAGGGTGTCTGCCCCTGCTGGCCCGCGCGCATCCCCAGGATGCGGTCCATCAGCAGGCCCTGCACCGCCATTTCGATCCGCCGGCCCGCGCCATCCATCAGCCGCGCCCGCGCGATGCGCAGAAAGGCCTCCATCAGCATGGCCAGCCCCGCACCGATGGCCAGCACCCACAGCGTCGCGGTGGACTGGTGCGGGATCACCCGGTCATAGACCTGCAAGGAAAACAACGCGACCGCAACCGCCAGCAGGTTCGCGACAAAAGACCCCAGAGCCACCTCGCCGATATGCCGGCGAAAGCGCAGCATCTCGCCCCAGAACCAATGCCGCTGTGCGCCCTTTTCCGCATGGCGGCGGTTCAGTTCCACGACCGACACATCGGCCTGGAGGATCTGCCCGGCAAAGACCGGCACGAACTCGGCCACCGTCACCTCGGCCCGGTTGCCCGCGCAGGTGGTGTCATAGACGATCAGCATGTCGTCGTGCTGGCTGAGCACCAGCACCACCTGGCCCGATGTCATCTCGCACAGCGCGGGCCACAGGTCGGGCGTGAGCGCCTGCACCTTGCGGATGCGGGTCTGCAGGCCGGCCAGCGTCAATGCACCGGCGATGACCTGCGGCGTGATCTCGTCGCCGCCGGTAATGGCCATGCGTTCGAGCAGATCGGCCCGCGCGACCTCGACCCCGAGGAAACCGGCATAGATCGCCGCAAGTTCGGCGCGGGCATGGGCGCGCGCGCTGAACGGGTCGGGCGCGGCCGCGACCGGTTCCACCGGCGCCACCGGCGCCAGCGTGACCTTGACCGGCGCGGCGCTGTCGGCCTGCGCGGCGGCGGCGACATCGGGGACGATCCGCGTGAGCCGCACACCGCGGCTCGCGTTGATGTCAAAGGCGATCACCGGGCCGCTCATATCCGCGCTCCATCCACCAGCGTGCCGAGCTGCGCGGCGATCCGCGCCTCGATGCGCGCGATGTCGTGGCGCAGATCGACCGCGGCGCGTTCGGCGCGGATCTTGGTCTCGAACACGCCGACCACATCCGTCACCTGCCGCAGACCGGCGCGCTGCTGTTCGGCGAAAAGCTCGTAGTTCTGCGCCGCCTGCCGCGCGAGGCTGTCGGCCTCGGCCGCCTGCTGGCGCAGCGAGGCCAGGCGCCCCTCGAGCGCTGCGACGGCGCGGGCGGCGGCTTCGGTCTCCTGCCCGACACGGGCGCCCGCAGCGGCCTCTTCGGCCTCGATGGCGGCGATGGTTGCGCCCGATCCCAACCCGATGCCATTGGGTGCGGCAATGTTGACGCCCAGATCGTTGCCCTGCGACCCCACAGAGCCGCCCAGCGTGATCCCCGGCAGGAACCCCGCGCGCGCGGCCCGCGCACCGGCGACGGCGCGGGCGCTTTCGGCCTGCGCCTTGAGCACGCTCAGCGCCACCGCATTGGCCGAGGGCCGCCCGATGGGCGAGAGGCCGCTGATCTGATCGACCGGCGCCGCCGACATCGCCTGCAATTCATTGAGTGCCGAGGCCATCGCCGCGCGATCAGCCGTGAGGTCGCTCTGCATCTGGTCGAGTTTTTGCTGCACCACCTGAAGATCGGCGCGGTTCGAGATGCCGGCATTGACCCGCTCGCCCATGATATAGGCGAAATGCGCCATCCGCTCCATTGCGGCGGCGTTCACGGCGGCGCGGCGGCGCGCGGCCTCGGCGGAGATGTAAAGCTCCATCGCTTCGAGCACGCGGGTGTTGGTATCCTGCGCGAGCGCCACGGCGGCGACCTCGACATCGGCGCGCGCATAGTCGCGCTCGGCCCGTTTCGCGCCATTGTCGAACAGCACCTGTTCGACCAGCATCTGGGTGACGACCGCCCCCAGCGAGGTCAGGCTCACCTGCGGGCCCAGCGAGGGCAGCCAGTTCATCGACCGGGCTTCGGCGCGCAGCATGGCGGCGCGCAGGTCGGCCTCGGCCGCGCGGGAATTGGCGGCGAGCGTGGCATCGGCCACCATCCGCAGCGGCCCGGGTTCGATCACCGACACCCGGTTCAAGAGCCCCTCGATCACCGCCGAGGTCGTGCCGTCCTCCATCGCGGAATTCAGTGCGGCAGGGCTCGCGCCGGCAAAGGCCGCCGCATCCGCGCCCAGCCCCTCGTTGGTGGCGCGCCGGTCCGAGATCACCAGATCTTCGGAGCCGCCGCCCGGTATCCCCAGACAACCACCCAGCATCAGACAGGCGAAAACGACCCCTGCCGTGCTTGCACTTTTACGTCCCTGCACCACGATAACCCCTTGCCCGGTCCTGCTTTTGCGAGGAAGGCGGGCCGGTTGATCCGGCCCGCCCTGTCTTTGGCGCGTCAGGTCATGACGTGGATTTCATCGTCGATGATGAGGCTGCCGCCCTGATCGCCCATCGCGTAGATGTTGTAGATCCGCCCGCCGATTTCGGTCGTGTCGCCGGTCGCGGTCGCGCCCAGGATATTGACCGTATCGTCCGCGCCCCCGTGGATGGTGAGCGTGTTGGAATGCGCGCAGAGCGCGTGCAGGTCACTCGCGGTCAGCGTGAGCACACTGTCCTCGGCAAACTGCAGGTCGATCGCCTCGATATCAAAGACGCCCAGACCCTGGTTGCCGAGGTCAACCACATTGGTCAGCGTCTCTTCGAGCACAAACAGCGTGGAGGTGCTGTTGCCCGCATCGTCGCTGGCCGTGATGACCAGATGCGACCCATTGGCGATCGGCGTGCGGAACGAGAAGTCGAGCTCGTTGTAGTAGGTATCTTCAGAGACCGTGTAGTCCACCGCCGACACCTTGCCCGATCCGTCGATCTGCGCGATCTCGACCGTGTCTTCGGTGAGCGAGGTGGTCAGACCGCGCACGCCGGGGCCAGAGCGGGTATAGCTCTCGATCAGCGGAGCCTCGGGCGGGGTCGTATCCACCGCAAAGGTTTCCGTCATCGCGCGCGTGTTGCCCACCGCATCGGTCGCGTTGATCGTCACGGTGGTGGTGTATTCGCCCGCCGGGACCTCATGCGCGCCATAGGTCACGGACCAGTTGCCCGAGGAGGTGACGGTCGCGGTCCGCGTGACGCCTTCAAAGGTCACGCTCACCGTCGATCCGGCCTCGACCGTCCCGGTCAGGGTGATGCCGTCCGATGCCTCGGCGCGGTTGACGATATTGTCGCCCTCGACCGGGGTGGTCATGGTCAGCCGGTTCACGATGGTATCGACGCGCACCGTATCGTTGATGCTGCGCACATTGCCCGCAAGGTCTGTCGCCCGCACCTCGATCGACTGGTTGTATTCGCCCGACGCCATCGACGAGGCGGGGAAAACAGCGCTCCACAGCCCGTCCACACCCGCCGTGACGGTGCGCACGGTCCCGCCAAAGGTCACCTGCACCACCGACCCGGCCTCGACCGTGCCCGACAGCACAACGCCATCGGCGGCTTCGACCTTGTTGATGATGTTGTCGCCCTCGATCGGCTTGTCGAGCGTGAGCGGCATAACTTCGGTGTCGATCTGCACGGTCTCGGTCAGGCTCGCCGTGTTGCCCGCCGCATCGGTCGCCCGCACCACAAGCTGCGTGGACAGCGTGCCGGTGGGCAGCGTGTTGGCGGCGTAGGTCACGGTCCAGTTGCCGGCCGCATCCACCGTGGCCGCCTGCGCGATCCCGGCGAGCGTGACGGTCACGCTCGAGCCCGCCTCGACCTGACCGGACAGCACGATGGGCTGGCCGCTCTCGGTATTGTTGACGATCTCGTCCGCGCCGCCCGGCATGTCGTCGAGCGTGAGGCGGTTGACCAGCGTGTCGATGACCACCGAACCCGAGGTCGAAGCGGTATTGCCCGCCGCGTCAACCGCCGAGACACTGATCGCCGCCGTGGTCTCGCCGCTGGGCACTTCGGATGCGGCCCAGGTGGCCGACCAGGTGCCCGCCGCGGTGGCTGTCACCACGCGGGTCACACCCGCCATGGTCACGGTAACGGTCGCGCCGGCCTCGGCGGTGCCGGTCAGGGTCACGCCGTCGCTGCGCTCGTCAAAGTTCACTACGCCGTCGGCTTCCACCGTGGCGGCTTCCACCGTCACAAAGGTCGATGTATCGACCTGGAAGGTGCCATTGGCCGAGGCGGTGTTGCCCGCCGCATCGGTCGCGACAGCCGTCACGCTCGACAGATAGGTGCCGTCGGCGATCTCGCCGGTCGCGAAAAGCGCGCTCCAGGTGCCGTCGGCCGCAGCCGTCACCGTGTGGCTGACGGCGCCGACCGTCACAACGACGCTGGCCCCCGCCTGCGCGGTGCCGGTGATGGTCACGCCGCCGGCATGTTCCGTCCCGTTGACCATCCCGTCGCCGCCGATGGTGTCGCTGTTGATCGTCACAAAGGTGGAGGTATCGACCTGGAAGGTGCCTTCGGTCGTCGCCGTGTTGCCATGGACATCGACCGCCGTCACCGACACGTCGAGCGCATATTCGCCCGCGGCCATGTCGTCGGCCGGGATCGTCACGCTCCACTCACCCCCCACGACAACCGCCGTGTAGGTCTTGCCGGCCACAACGACCGTGACCACCGACCCCGGCTCGGTTGTGCCGGTCAGCAGCGTGCCGCCCGATGCCTCGACGCCATTGACAGTGCCATCGCCACCGACCGCTTCGGCGTCGAAGGTCACGAAGGCTTCGGTATCGACGACCAGCACATCCTCGATGACGACCGTGTCGGTGCCGTCGGTGATCGTGACGACCACGCCGGTCTCGTAGGTGCCCGGATCAACCTCGGTGGGGTCGAACACGACGCCCCAGGTGCCATCCTCGGCCACAACGGTGGTCTCGGACTTGCCATTGATCTCGACGGTCACATCCGCGCCGGGCGTCCCGGTGCCGGTGATCTCCACGCCATCGGAATGATCCTCGGCGTTCACGACATGGCCGGCGTCCTTGGTGCCGGTCAGGACCGTGACCGTCAGGCCGCCATCACCGCCACCATCACCGCCGTCACCGCCGCCGTCACCGCCGCCGTCACCGCCGTCACCGCCGCCATCACCGCCGTCACCGCCGCCATCACCGCCGCCGCCTCCTCCGCCGCCGCTGCCATTTCCGCCAGCGACAGCCGCCGCGCCGAGACCGGCCGCCAGCCAGCCAAGCGGCCCGAGGCCCGCACCCAGAAAGGCGGGCGCCAGCATGCCCACTTCGTCATCGACAGGCACATAGGCCTGGGCCACGACGGGATCCTCGCCGCGCACGAAATAGAGGTCGTCATCCGGGCTCCATTTGCCGAACACGTCCTGCTCGGCGTAGGTGCCGAAGAGGCGCCCGTCGCTGTCGGCGGTCAGCGCGACCTTGGACAGCAGTCCGTCATCCGAGATGAACAGGTCGTTCTGCGGATTGCCGTCAGGCCCGAAGAACCCCTCAAGCACCACGACGCTGCCATCGGACAGCGTGACATGCAGCGCCGCACCGTGCCGGCTGTAGGCCACGATCTGGCTGCGCGTCACATTGAGAGAGATGTCGTTGCCGGCGCCGACGACCAGAGGGGCCACCCCATCGCCAACCACGCCACGCTGAAGATTGCCCGCACCATTGCGAACAACGAAATTAATCGTTGACATACCGTTCTACTCCGCCTCAGGCGACACCCTCTTTGGCGGGGTGCGCATTTATGATTGCGATCACGATAGCGGGGCGATTCGACAATATCTAGCTGGATTTTTCATCGGTTGCGCGACGACCGAAGGGTGACGCATCGCGGCAACAACGGCAAAATCATGGCGTCGCAGCGGCCTGCCCGTGGCAAATGCGCCGCGTCAGTCTGCCGCGTCAGTCTGCCGCGGCCCTGGGGTTGCGTTCGATCACGTTGTTCAGCGCGGCCCCCAAGAGCACCAGATAGGCACTGATATAGAGCCACATCAGCATCGCGATCACCGCGCCGATCGACCCATAGACCTCGTTGTAGCTTCCGAAATTGGTCAGGTAATAGGAAAACGCCATCGACATGCCGAGCCAGAGCACGACCACCAGAACAGCGCCGGGCGTGAGCATCCCGCTGCGCCGCTGGCGGCGGTAGGGGCCAAAGCGGTAAAGGATGCCCAGCGCCGACAGAAGCACGAACAGCGCCACGCCCCAGCGCACGGCCTCGATCACCCAGGCCCAGTCTTGCGCCATCGGCACCAGCGCGATGCCGATCGGCGCCACGACCACCACCATCAAAGCGGTGATCGCGATCCCCATCAGCGCCAGCGTCATGGTAAGCGCGACCACTGCGTGCAGGATGCCGCCCCGGTTCGGGCTGCCCTGGATCGCGTTGAGCCCCTGGATCAGCGCCCCCACCCCGGCCCGTGCCGACCACAGCGCCACCCCCACCGAAAGGCCCGTGGCCCAACCCAGGGTGCCGGTCTGCGTCGCCAGCAGCCGGGAGATCTGCCCGTCGATCAGCGCATAGGCGTCACCTGGGATGATGTCCTCCATCAGCGAAAGCTGGCTCTCGACGACCGAAGGGTCGGCCAGCAGGCCAAACAGCGCGATCAGCGCCGCGAGGCCCGGAAAGATCGCAAAGATGCCGAAAAAGGCGACGCCGGCGGCGATCAGGCCCAGATGCGCCTCGGACGACATGTCGAACACCGCCCGCAGCACGCGCCAGGTTGCCGTCACCGCCTCCCAGACCTGCACGCAGCCGTTCTCCCCTTTGCCCCGCCTTTGCCCCGCCCCACCCCGCGCCGCCCCCGCGCCGCAAGGCCCGTCGCACCGCAAGGCCCGTCGCGCCGCAAGGCCCGTCGCGCCGCAAGGCCCGTCGCGCGGTGGCCGCGCATGGATCAGTTCACGGTCAACCCGCCGTGGGTGTTGAGAAGATACCGCGAAAACACCGGGCCGCAAGCCGCCCCCAGCGCCCGCGCATTGCCGCCGACCTGCCCGGCCTCGATCCGGGGCAGGCTCAGCCCGCGGCTGTCGAGCCTGACGAGCTCCTGCGCGACGCGCGCGACCAGCCGGTCGCGCACCGCGTCGGGAAAGCCGCCGTCGATGATCACCGCCTCGAAATCGATCACCGCACAGACCGTCAGCGCCGCGCGGGCCAGCTGCGCGCCGGCCGCGTCGATCCAGCGTTCGAGCGGCGCGGCAAAGGCGCTCCAGTCCTGCGGCTGGGTCCACAGCAGGCGCGGGTCGTGCCCCTCGGCGACGATGTCGGCCTCCAGCAGATAGAGCGAGGCCACGTCGATGAGCTGGCAGGCCCGACCATCCGCCCGCATCGCCGGGAGCGAGCCGAAGGCACCGGCATTGCCCATCGCGCCGTCGAACACCGAATGGTTGAGCACCACGCCGCCGCCCACGAAAGAGCCGACAAAGAAATAGGCATAATCGCGGAACGCGCGGCCCCGGCCATAGACATGCTCGGCCCGGCAGGCTGCCGTGGCGTCATTCTCGACCAGCACCGGCAGATCGCAGAACCGGGCGATTTCCGCTTCGAAATCGATATCGCGCCAGACCGCGAGTTCGGCAGCCGGTGCGCCGACGGCATCGTGCCAGTTCCACATCTCGAAGGGTTTCGCGATCCCGATCCCCGCGATGCGTGCCCGCGCGGGCAGCCTGGCAGCCTCGGTCAGCGTCGCAAACCCCTTGCGCAGGAACCCGAAGACCTCTGCCGGCAGCGGGTAGCGGTAGGTCGCCTGCAACTGCCCGCGCACCTGCCCGCGGAAATCGGCGAGCACCAGATCGGCCGAACGCCGCCCGATCTTGAGCCCGACGGAAAAGACCCCGTCCGCCGCCAGCGTCATCGGCACAGAGGGCTTGCCCACCCTGCCCCGTTGCGGATCGCCGCGGGTGATGAAGCCCTCGCCCTCGAGCCCGCGCAGGATCACCGACACCGTCTGCGGCGAAAGCCCCGCGATCCGGGCAAGGTCGCTGCCGGGCAGCGCGCCGTGGCGCTGGATCATCGACAGGATCAGTCGCTCGTTGTGGTCACGCACGCCCTGCTGGTTCACGCCACTGCTGAGCCTGCGCACTTCACCCTGGTCCATCGCGCTCTCCTCCTGCTGCCGATACTGCCCCGGTCGCAATTAATAAATCAACTAGATTTATTTATTGACGCGACGCCCCGAATCACGCTTACTCAGCGTCACCCGGTCGGATCGCAAGACCCCGGTTTCGACGGCGATACCAGAGGTGTCGCCTTGCAATTCCTTGGGAGGAAACCATGAAAAAGCTTCTCGCCGGCACTGCGCTGGCCCTTTGTGCGATGTCCGGCACGGCCTTTGCGGCCGGTCACGGCGTCAGCGCCTGCCTGATCACCAAGACCGACACCAACCCGTTCTTCGTCAAGATGCGCGAAGGTGCCGAGGCCCGCGCGGCCGAGCTGGGGATCACGCTGAACTCCTATGCCGGCACCGTTGACGGCGACCACGAAAGCCAGGTCGCGGCGATCGAGACCTGCATCGCGGCTGGCGCTTCGGGTATCCTGCTCACCGCCTCCGACACCTCGGCCATCGTCGGCGCGGTGCAGCAGGCACGCGACGCGGGCCTCCTGGTGATCGCGCTCGACACGCCGCTGAGCCCGGCCGAATCGGCCGACGCGACCTTTGCCACCGACAACTTTCAGGCCGGTGTGCTGATCGGCCAATGGGCCGCCGCCACGCTGGGCGCCGAGGCCGCCAATGCACGGATCGCGATGCTCGACCTCGCCGTGAGCCAGCCCACCGTGGACGTGCTGCGCGACCAGGGCTTCCTGACCGGGTTCGGCATCGACGTGGGCGACGTGAACGTGATCGGTGACGAGTCCGACCCGCGCATCGTCGGCAACGACATCACCTCGGGCAACGAAGAAGGCGGTCGCAGCGCGATGGAAAGCCTGCTCGCCGTCGATCCCGACATCAACGTGGTCTACACGATCAACGAACCCGCCGCCGCCGGTGCCTATGAGGCGCTGCTGGCGATGGGCCGCGAAAAGGACGTGCTGATCGTGTCGGTTGACGGTGGCTGCCCCGGCGTGCGCAACGTCGCCGACGGCGTGATCGGCGCCACGTCGCAGCAATATCCGCTGCTGATGGCGTCGCTGGGGATCGAGGCGATCGCCGCCTTTGCCGCCGATGGCACCCTGCCTGCCAACACCGAAGGCAAGGACTTCTTTGACACCGGCGTCGCGCTTGTCACCGACGCACCCGTCGATGGCGTCGAGTCGATCTCGGTCGAGGAAGGCACCGCGCGCTGCTGGGGCTGACCCCGCACGACGTCTGGCGTGCTTGATCGCGCGCCCTGATACATCGCACACTGCACCATTCGGGGCGGGCCATGGTCCGCCCCGATGATCAAGCGGCACAGGCCTGCCCCTGCGCCGCACCCATCCGCGTCAACAGGGAGGAGCCTGCGATGCCGAGTGAAGGTGACAATTTCGAAGCCGTCGTGCAGGGCCGCAGGCCCGAGGCCGTGGCCGAGTTCCACGAGGACACCAGCCTGATCAAACGCTTCCAGCACGCGCTGCATGTCACGCCCGCGCTGGTGCCGCTGGTGGTGCTGCTCGTGTCCATCGCGGTGTTCGGCCTGCTGCTGGGGTCCAAGTTCTTTTCCGCCTCCTCGCTCACGCTGATCCTGCAACAGGTGCAGATCGTGGGCATCGTGGCCGCGGCGCAGAGCATCGTGATCATGACCGCGGGCATCGACCTGTCGGTCGGTGCGATCATGGTGCTGTCCTCGGTGGTGATGGGGCAATTCACCTTTCGCTACGGCATCCCGGTGGAAATCTCGATCGCCTGCGGACTGCTCTGCGGCACGATCTGCGGCTATATCAACGGCTGGCTGATCGCGGTGGTCAAACTGCCGCCCTTCATCGTCACGCTGGGCATGTGGCAGATCATCCTCGCCACCAATTTCCTGTATTCGAAAAACGAGACGATCCGCAGCCAGGACATCCGCGAAAACGCGCCGCTGCTGCAACTCTTCTCGACCACCTTCAAGATCGGCGCCGACGAGAACGGGCGCGGCGGGGCGAGTTTTACCGTCGGCGTGATCTTCATGATCGGGCTGATCGCGGTGCTGGCCTGGGTCATGCGCAACACGGCCTGGGGGCGGCATGTCTATGCGGTGGGCGACGACCCCGATGCCGCGCAGCTTTCGGGGGTCAATGTGCGCGGGACGCTCATTTCGGTCTATGTGCTCGCGGGGCTGATCTGCGCCTTTGCCGGATGGGCGCTGATCGGGCGGATCGGGTCGGTCTCGCCCACCTCGGGCCAGTCGGCCAATATCGAGAGCATCACCGCCGTGGTGATCGGGGGCATCTCGCTCTTTGGCGGGCGCGGCTCGATCCTGGGCGCGCTCTTTGGCGCGCTGATCGTGGGGGTGTTCACGCTGGGGCTGCGGCTGATGAATGCCGATACGCAATGGACCTATCTTCTCATCGGGGTGCTGATCATTGCCGCCGTGGCCGTGGATCAGTGGATCAGAAAGGCGACCGCATAATGGAACCCATTCTCAAGGGCCGTGGGCTGGTCAAGCGCTATGGCAAGGTCACAGCGCTCGATCATTGCGACTTTGACCTCTATCCGGGCGAGATCCTCGCCGTGATCGGCGACAATGGCGCGGGCAAGTCGAGCCTGATCAAGGCGGTGTCGGGGGCCATCGTGCCCGATGCGGGCGATGTGTTTCTCGACGGCAAGAAGGTGCAGTTCACCCGCCCGACCGAAGCGCGCGAGGCGGGGATCGAGACGGTCTATCAGACCCTCGCCATGTCGCCCGCCCTGTCCATCGCGGACAACATGTTCATGGGGCGCGAATTGCGCAAACCGGGGTTTCGCGGCACCTGGCTGCGCCAGCTCGACCGGCCGCGGATGGAGAAATTCGCCCGCGAAAAGCTCACCGAGCTGGGGCTGATGACGATCCAGAACATCAACCAGGCGGTCGAGACGCTGTCGGGCGGGCAACGTCAGGGGGTCGCGGTGGCCCGTGCGGCGGCTTTTGGCTCCAAGGTCATCATCCTCGATGAACCCACCGCAGCACTTGGGGTCAAGGAAAGCCGCCGCGTGCTCGAGCTGATCCTGGATGTGCGCGCGCGCGGCGTGCCGATCATCCTCATCAGCCACAACATGCCGCATGTGTTCGAGGTCGCCGACCGCATCCATGTGCACCGGCTGGGCAAGCGGCTTTGCGTCATCAACCCCAAGAATCATTCGATGTCGGATGCGGTTGCCTATATGACTGGGGCCAAGGTGCCGGAGACCGAACTCGAAACCGTCTAGGGGCGCGCATTGCTGGACATCACCGCGCAGATCAACGTGCTGGCCGACAGGGTTCATGCCCTGCGGCCGACGCATCCCCGGCTTCTGATGGCCATTTCCGGTGCGCCGGCGAGCGGGAAATCCACGCTCGCCGGCGAGCTCGTCCGCCGGCTGCGGCTACAGAAATGCCCCGCCGAAGTGGTGCCGATGGACGGCTTTCACCTCGACAATGCGGTGCTCGACGCGCGGGGGTTGCGCGCGCGCAAGGGCGCTCCGGAAACCTTTGACGCGGCGGGGTTCGTGGCCATGGTCCGCCGGCTCAAGGCGCCGGGCGAGGTGGTGGTGCCGCTCTTTGACCGGGCGCGCGACATCGCCATCGCCGGCGCGCAGGTCATCCCGCATGACTGCCCGGTGGTGGTGGTCGAGGGCAACTACCTGCTCTTTGACGAAGGTCCGTGGTCCGCGCTCGCGCCGCTGTGGGACCTGTCGGTGCGCGTCGATGTGCCGATGGACGAATTGCGCGGCCGGCTGATCCAGCGCTGGCTGAGCCATGGGTTGAGCCGCGCCGCCGCGATCCGGCGGGCCGAAAGCAACGACATTCCCAACGCGCAACGCGTGATCGACCGCGCCTTGCCGGCCGAAATCCACTTTCCGCCCCGAACCACCCCCTGACAGAGCCTGTTATCGCTAACAGGGACACTTGCGACATGCGAGGAACCGCTTATGATCGGCGTCATGAACACAGCCAGCAAGACCTCCCCGCTTGACCAGACAACGGTTTCCCGTCTGCTCGCGGCAGCGCATGACGACCCTTTCGCGGTGCTCGGGCCGCACAAGCATGGCCGCGCCACATGGCTGAGCGCGATCGACCCCGGCGCCGACCGGCTCTGCGCCGTGATCGGGTCCAGGACCTATCCGCTCGACCGCGTCGAAGGCGCCCTGTTTTGCGGCAAGGTGCCCGCGGGCAAGCCCTACCGCCTGCGCGGCACGGGGGCCGATGGCGCGACATGGGACTATGACGACGCCTACCGCTTTGGCCCGGTTCTGAGCGATTTCGACGAATACCTGCTGGGCGAGGGCACGCATCAGCGGCTCTGGAAGGCGCTGGGCGCGCATGTGATGATCCACGAGGGCACGGCCGGCACGCATTTCGCCGTCTGGGCGCCCAATGCGCGGCGCGTGTCGGTGGTGGGTGATTTCAACGCCTGGGACGGGCGGCGGCATGTGATGCGCCGGCGCGGCGGCACCGGCGTGTGGGAGATATTCGTGCCCGGCGCTGCCGAAGGCGCGGCCTATAAATACGAACTCATCGGCCCCGACGGCACGATGCAGCCGCTCAAGGCCGACCCCGTCGGCTTTGGCGCGCAGCATCCGCCCGAGACGGCGAGCGTGGTGCGCGATATCGCAGGCTATGGCTGGGGCGATGCCGACTGGATGGCGAGGCGCGCGCAGGCGAACCGCCGCGATGCGCCGATCACGGTCTATGAGGTGCATCTGGGCTCGTGGAAACGGATCTGGGATCAGGGCGGCCGCCCGCTGAGCTACAAGGAAGCCGCGGTCGATCTGGTGAATTACGCCAAGGGCATGGGCTTTACCCATCTCGAACTGATGCCGGTGAGCGAATATCCCTTTGACGGGTCATGGGGGTATCAGCCGGTGGGGATGTATGCGCCCACCATCCGCTTTGGCCCGCCGCATGAATTCCGCGACCTCGTGGATGCCGCGCATCGCGCCGGGCTGGGCGTGATCCTCGACTGGGTGCCCGGCCATTTCCCGACCGACGCGCATGGGCTGGGCCGCTTTGACGGCACCGCGCTTTATGAACACGGCGACCCCAAGGAAGGGTTCCATCAGGACTGGAACACGCTGATCTACAATTACGGTCGCGCCGAGGTGGCCAATTTTCTTGTCGCCAACGCGCTGTTCTGGCTCGAGGAATACCACATCGACGGGCTGCGCGTGGATGCCGTGGCCTCGATGCTCTACCGTGACTATTCGCGCAAGGCCGGCGAATGGATCCCCAACAAGGACGGCGGGCGCGAGAATTACGAGGCGATTGCCCTGTTCCAGCGGATGAACATCGCGGCCTATGGCACGCAGGACGGTATCCTCACGATCGCCGAGGAAAGCACGTCGTTTCCCCGCGTCTCGGCCCCGGTCGATGCGGGGGGGCTGGGCTTTGGCTACAAGTGGAACATGGGCTGGATGAACGACACGCTCGATTACATCAAGCGTGACCCGATCCACCGCAAATACCACCACCACCAGATGACCTTTGGCCTGCACTATGCCTTCAGCGAGAACTTCGTGCTGCCGATCAGCCATGACGAGGTGGTGCATGGCAAGGGCAGCATGATCGAGAAGATGCCCGGCAACTGGTGGGAAAAATGCGCCAACCTGCGGGCCTATTACGGCTTCATGTGGACCCATCCGGGCAAGAAGCTGTTGTTCATGGGCTGCGAATTCGGCCAGCCCGGCGAATGGAACCACGACGCGCAGATCGACTGGGACGCGGCCGAGCGGCCCGAGCACAAGGGCATCCAGAGCCTCGTGCGCGACCTCAACGCGCTCTACCGTGCGACCCCTGCCCTACATGTCAAGGATTGCGAGCCTGACGGGTTCCAATGGATCGACGCCGCCGATGCAGAGGCGTCGCTCTACAGCTATATCCGCCGCGGCGGGCCGGATGACGCGCCTTGCGTCGTCGTGGTCAACATGACCCCGGTCGAGCGCACGGACCACGCCATCGGCGTGCCGCAGATCGGCCATTGGGCCGAAATCATGAACACAGACGCCGCGGTTTACGGAGGAGGAAACCGCGGCAATCTGGGCGGTGTGGACGCGCTGGCGCAGGCCCATCAGGGCCAGCCCGCGCATATCCGCATCACGATACCGCCCCTGTCCACGCTGGTTTTCCGGCTGGACAAGGGTTAACGGCAGGGAGGAGCCGCTTATGCCACAAAACCGCAGACTGACCAGCCGCGCGATGGCCTTTGTTCTGGCCGGAGGGCGCGGGTCGCGCCTCAAGGAACTCACCGACAGGCGGGTCAAACCTGCGGTCTATTTCGGCGGCAAGACGCGGATCATCGACTTTGCGCTGTCCAACGCGATGAACTCGGGCATCCGCAAGATCTCGGTCGCCACGCAGTACAAGGCGCACAGCCTGATCCGCCATTGCCAGCGCGGCTGGAACTTTTTCCGCGCCGAGCGCAACGAATTCCTCGACATCCTGCCCGCCTCGCAGCGCGGCGGGGATGAGGCCTGGTATCGCGGCACGGCCGATGCGGTGACGCAGAACATCGACATTGTTGACAGCTACGGCGTTGATTACATTATCATTCTGGCAGGCGATCACATCTACAAGATGGATTACGAGCTGATGCTGCGCCAGCATGTGGAAAACAAGGCAGACGTCACCATCGGCTGTCTGACCGTGCCGCGGATGGAGGCTGTGGCCTTTGGCGTGATGGCCACCGACAAGGACGGGCGCATCACCTCATTCCTCGAAAAACCCGCCGATCCGCCCGCCACGCCCGATGACCCGGACAAGGCGCTCGCCTCGATGGGGATCTATGTGTTCAACTGGCACTTCCTGCGCGACCTGCTGATCCGCGACGCCGAGGATACCAATTCGAGCCATGATTTCGGCAATGACCTGATCCCCGACATCGTCAAGAACGGCAAGGCGATGGCGCATCGGTTCGACACGTCCTGCGTGCGCCACGCGCCCGACGCGCCCGCCTACTGGAAGGATGTGGGCACCGTCGATGCCTTTTGGGAGGCCAATATCGCGCTGACCGACTTTGTCCCCGACCTCAACCTGTGGGACAAGAACTGGCCGATCTGGACCTATTCGGAAAGCGTGCCGCCGGCCAAGTTCATCCATGACGAGAAGGACAGGCGCGGGGTCGCGATCTCGTCCATGGTGTCGGGCGGCTGCATCATCTCGGGGACCGAAGTGCGCAATTCGCTGCTGTTCACCGAGGTGCACACCAATTCCTATGCCGTGCTCGACCACGCGGTGGTGCTGCCCTATGTCACGGTCGAACGCTCGGCCCGGCTGCGCCGCGTGGTGATCGACCGAGGAGTGACGGTCCCTGCGGGCCTCGTCGTGGGCGAGGATCCGGAGGAGGATGCGAAGTGGTTTCGCGTGTCCGAGCGCGGCGTGACGCTGATCACGCAGGACATGCTCGACAAGAGGGCCGCCGCCAAATGACCCAGGTGCTGTCCGTCGCATCGGAATGTGCCCCGCTGGTGAAAACCGGCGGGCTCGCCGATGTGACGGGCGCCCTGCCCGGCGCCATGGCGGCGCTGGGGGTGCGGATGCGCACGCTCTTGCCGGGCTATCCGGCGGTGATGCGCGCGCTGGGCGATGCGGCCGAGGTGATGGCTGACCCCGACCTCTTTGGCGGGCCCGCGCGGGTGCTGGCGGCCAAGGTCGCGGGGCTCGAGATGCTGGTGCTCGACGCGCCGCATCTTTATGCGCGCGACGGGTCGATCTACCTTGGCCCCGATGGCCGCGACTGGCCCGACAACCCCGAACGCTTTGCCGCGCTGTCCTGGGTCGCCGCCCGGATCGGGGTCGAAGGGGTCGCGGGCTGGACGCCCGATGTGATCCATGCCCATGACTGGCAGGCGGGCTTTGTGCCCGATTACCTGCATATCATGGGCGGCACCGGGCGCACCGGCACCATCCTGACGATCCACAACATCGCCTTTCACGGGCTGGCCGACCCCGGCAAGCTCGCCACGCTGCGGCTCAAGCCCGCGCGCTATACCTCCGACGGGTTCGAGTTCTGGGGGCGGATCTCGGCGCTCAAGGCCGGGCTGATGGGCGCGGACCGGCTTACCACCGTGAGCCCGACCTATGCGGCAGAGCTGATGCGCGACGAATTCGGCATGGGGCTCGACGGGGTGATGCGCCACCGCCGGGCGCATCTGACCGGCATCCTCAACGGCATCGACGAGGACGCCTGGAACGCGGCGACCGACCCCGCGATCACCACCTACACGACCCCCGCAGGCAAGGCCGCCAACAAGGCCGCGCTGCGGGCCGCGTTCGGCCTGCCCGACGCGCGCGGGCCGCTTTGCGTGGTGATCTCGCGCCTGACCGAACAAAAGGGGCTGGACCTGCTGCTCGACGCGCTGCCCGGGATGCTGGCGCAGGGCGCGCAACTGGCGCTGCTGGGCTCGGGCGACCCCGCGCTCGAGGATGCGTTCCGCAATGCCGCGCGCGACAGCAATGTGGCGGTGCGCATCGGCTATGACGAGGCGCTGTCGCACCGCATGATCGCGGGGGGCGACGCCATTCTGGTCCCGAGCCGGTTCGAGCCTTGCGGGCTCACCCAGCTATACGGGTTGCGCTATGGCACGATCCCGCTGGTGGCGCTCACCGGGGGGCTGGCCGATACGGTGATCCACGCCTCGCCCGCCGCATTGGGCGTGGGGGTGGCCACCGGCGTTCAGTTCCACCCGGTCACGGCAGAGGCCTTGCGCGGCGCGCTCGACCAGCTTTGCCGGCTCTATGCGGACGCGCCCACCTGGGCCGCGATGCAGGCCAACGCGATGCGCCAGCCGGTCGGCTGGGCGCAATCCGCCGCCGCCTATGCGCAGCTCTACCGGGATGTGACGCCCGCAACATGACCGTCAATTCCCGGATCATCGCCGGGCGCCCCTATCCGATGGGCGCCACCTTTGATGGCGAAGGCGTCAATTTCGCCGTCTTTTCGCAGCATGCGACCCGCATGACGCTCTGCCTGTTTTCCGAGGACGGGCGCGAAGAGGTGTTCCTGATCGACCTGCCCGAATGCACCGGGCATATCTGGCACGGCTATATCGCCGGCCTGCGCCCCGGCCAGCATTACGGCTACCGCGCGCATGGCCCCTACCGCCCCGACGAGGGCCACCGTTTCAATCCGCACAAGCTGCTGATCGACCCCTATGCGCGGCAACTTTCGGGCCATCCGATCTGGCATGACGCGCTGATGGGCTATGACGTGACGGCCAAGCATGGGGATTTGACATTCGACACCCGAAACTCGGCCCGCTACATGCCGCGTTGCATCGTCACCGACCCGGCCTTCAGCTGGGGCGAGGACCGCCCGCCGCGCCGGTCGATGTCCGAGTCGGTCATCTACGAGGCGCATGTGAAGGGCATGACCGCCGGCCGCGGCGACATCGCCAACCGCGGCACCTATCTCGCCATGGCCTCGGACCCGGTGCTTGACCATCTGGGGCGTCTGGGGGTCACGGCGGTCGAGCTCTTGCCGGTCCAAGCCTTTCTCAACGACCGCTTTCTGGTGGACAAGGGGCTGACGAATTACTGGGGCTACATGAGCATCGGCTTTTTCGCACCCGAGCCGCGCTATATGGCCACGCAGGACATCGCAGAGTTTCAGCACATGGTCGCCCGCTTTCATGCGGCGGGGATCGAGGTGATCCTCGATGTGGTCTATAACCACACTGGCGAGGGCAACCAGATGGGCCCGACGCTGAGCTTTCGCGGGCTCGACAACGCGTCCTATTACCGCCTCGCGGAAACGCCGCGCTATTACATCGACGATACCGGCACCGGCAACACGCTCAATTCAGAGCATCCGATGGTGCTGCGGATGATCATGGACAGCCTGCGCTACTGGGTCGAGGTGATGCATGTGGATGGTTTCCGCTTTGACCTGTGCTCGGCACTCGGCCGCACGGCGCATGGGTTCGACCGCAACGCGCCCTTCTTTCAGGCGATCCGCCAGGACCCGGTGCTGGCCGGGGTCAAGCTGATCGCAGAGCCATGGGACATCGGGCCGGGGGGCTATCAGCTTGGCAGTTACCCGCCCCCCTTTGCGGAATGGAACGACAAGTTCCGCGATCAGGTGCGCCGGTTCTGGCGCGGCGATGCGGGCGGCGTGAACAAGCTCGCCACGCGCATTTCGGGGTCCGCGCTGCGGTTTGACCACGACGGCAAGCCCGCGACGTCATCGGTCAATTTCCTGACCGCGCATGACGGCTTTACCCTGATGGACCTGGTGTCCTATGCCGACAAGCACAACGAGGCCAATGGCGAGGAGAACCGCGACGGCCATTCCGACAACCGGTCGGACAACATGGGCATCGAGGGGCCGACCGACGACCCCGCCATCATCGCCGCCCGCGCGCTGCGGCGGCGCAACCTGATGGCGACGCTGATGCTGTCGCAGGGCACGCCGATGATCCTGGGCGGGGATGAGCTGGGCAACAGCCAGATGGGCAACAACAACGCCTATTGCCAGGACAATCCGATCGGCTGGATCGACTGGGACCATGCGGATGCCGATTTCCTGCGCTTTTGCCAGCAGATCATCACCTTTCGCCGGACCCACCCGATCCTGCGTCAGACGCGGTTCCTGCATGCCAAGAGCCGTGCCATCGACGGCGAGCCCGATATCTTCTGGCGCCATCCCGACGGGCGGCCCTTTACCGATGCCTGCTGGCTCGACCCGAACCTGCGCGCGCTCACGGTCGAGATGCGCACCGCCTCGGGCACACCGGAATATGCCACGCTCGAATATGCGATCCTGATCGTGTTCAACGGGGGCGGCGGACTGACCGTGACCCCGCCACCGGTGCGCCCCGGGCATCAGTGGGTCTGCCATATCGACACCGCCCGCCCCGATGCGCCGCCGCGCGTCGCCCGCAAGAGATTAGCCGTCGCCGCGCAATCGGTGGTCGTGCTGGTGATGGAGCCAGACCCGGCCGCGCACCCCTGAGGAGAACTGCCATGCAGAAGATCACGGTTCAGACAAGGCCCATCGACGCACAAAAGCCCGGCACCTCGGGTCTGCGCAAGAAAACCCATGTGTTCATGGGGCCGCATTACCTCGAGAATTACGTGCAGGCGATCTTTGACGGGATCGGCGGCGTGGCGGGCAAGAGGCTCGTGCTGGGCGGCGACGGGCGCTATTTCAACGACCGTGCGGCGCAGGTGATCCTGCGGATGGCGGCGGCGCAGGGGGCGGCGGGGGTGATCGTGGGGGTGAATGCCCTGCTCTCGACCCCGGCCGCGTCGCATCTGATCCGGCTGCGCGGCACCGATGGCGGGCTGATCCTGTCGGCGAGCCACAACCCCGGCGGGCCGGAGGGCGACTTTGGCCTGAAATACAACACCCCCAATGGCGGCCCCGCCCCCGAGAATGTCACCGACAGGATCTTTGCCGCCACCCAGACCGTATCGCAATACACGATCCTCGAGGCGCATGACCTCGACCTGACACGCCCAGGCACCACGGCGCTGGGCGAGATGACGGTCGAGATCCTGGACCCGGTCGCGGATTATGCCGCGCTGATGGAGACGCTGTTTGATTTCGACGCGATCCGAGCGCTTTTCGCCAGCGGCTTTACCATGCGGTTCGACGCGATGCATGCCGTGACCGGCCCCTATGCCCATGCGATCCTCGAAGGGATGCTGGGCGCTGCCCCCGGCACGGTGGTCAATGGCACGCCCTCGCCCGATTTCGGCGGCGGCCACCCCGACCCGAACCCGATCTGGGCCAAGGATCTGGTGGACAGGATGATGGCGCCCGACGCGCCCGATTTCGGCGCGGCGAGCGATGGCGACGGCGACCGCAACATGATCATGGGGCGCGGCGTCTATGTCGGCCCCTCCGACAGCCTCGCGCTGCTCACCGCCCATGCGCATCGCGCGCCGGGCTATGCGCGCGGGCTCAAGGGCGTGGCGCGGTCGATGCCGACCTCGGGCGCGGTGGACCGGGTGGCGGCGGCCCTGGGCATGGCCTGCTACGAGACGCCCACCGGCTGGAAGTTCTTCGGCAACCTGCTCGACGCCGGGCGCGCGACGCTGTGCGGCGAAGAGAGCGCCGGCACCGGGTCGGACCATGTGCGCGAAAAGGACGGGCTCTGGGCGGTGCTGCTGTGGCTCAACATCCTCGCCGATACGCGGGCGAGCATGGCCGATCTGCTGGCCGGGCATTGGCGCCGCTACGGGCGCAACTACTACTCGCGCCACGATTACGAGGATGTGGCGGCGGACAGGGCCAATGCGCTCTACGACGGGCTGCGGGCGCGGCTGGGGAGCCTTGCGGGGCAGACATTCGGCGCGCTCACGGTCGCCAGCGCGGATGAGTTCGCCTATGACGACCCGGTCGATGGGTCGCATTCCGCCGCGCAGGGGCTGCGCATCGGCTTTACCAGCGGCGGGCGCGTGGTGTTCCGCCTCTCGGGGACGGGCACCGTGGGGGCGACGCTGCGGGTCTATCTGGAGGAGGTCGAGACCGACCCCGCGCGGCTGGACCGCGACGCGCAGGAGGCGCTGGCCGATGTCATCGCCGCCGCCGAGGCCATCGCGGGGATCAAGGCGCATACCGGGCGCGAGGCGCCGGACGTCATCACCTGATGGCGGGTGCGGATGCCTCCGGCGGGGATATTTGTGGCAAGATGAAGCGCGGGCGTGGCGCCTAAAGCCAGCGTTTCCATTTGAAATAGAGAAAGGTCGCGCCGGCCGAGGCGACCATCATGCCCAGCGCCATGGGGTAGCCCCAGCGCCAGTCCAGTTCGGGCATGACGGCAAAGTTCATGCCATAGGCCGAGGCGATCAGCGTCGGCGGCAGGAACAGCGCCGCCACCACGGAGACGATGCGGATCGTGGCGTTCTGCGCGAGATTGATCATGCCCAGCGTGACCTCGGTGGCGAGGCTCACGCGGTTGGACAGGAAATCGGCATGCACCTCGAGCGAGTTGATGTCGCGCATCAGGCCCTTGATGAGGGCGGCCTGCGTCTTGTCGGTCTTGTCGCTGCGCCGGTCGGCCGACCACAGGCTGAAGGTCGAAAGCATCCGCTCGACCGTCAGCAGGCCGAGGCGCACGCGCGACAGGGCCTCGCCCTCGCGGCCCAGCGTCTCGAGCGAGGCCTGCAGCAGGTCGGGGCGCTGCGACGCGGTGCCGTCATAGGCGGCGGCGGCGGTCTGGTCGAGCACCTTGCCCGTCGCTTCGAGCAGATCGGCCATGCGGGCGATGATCTCTTCCACCAGTCCGAGGAACAGCCGCACATGGGTTGCGGTGCCGGCGCTGGAGCGGTCGGCGCGGTCTGGAAAGGTCACGAAGGGGCGCGGCGCGTGGTAGCGCACGGAGATCAGCCTGTCGGCGGTGACGATAAAAGTCACCGGACCTGCGGTGGGCGCCTTGTCCGGGCTCTGGCCGGGCACCACGGCGGTCATGTAATCGGCGCAGTCTACGCGGTAGAGGCGGTTGGAGAGTTCGATCTCTTCCATATCCTCGAGCGTCGGCACCTCGATACCGAGCGCCGCCACAAGGGCGGCCTGTTCGGGTTGCGGGCGGTAGAGGTCGATCCAGATCGCATCCGCGAGGTCAGCCTCGGGCGGCATCTGGGTCAGGCGACCTTCGGACAGGCGATAGGCAAAGATCATGGTGCACCTCGGGGTGGACGGATGGTGACTTGCCTAGTAGCAGGTGAGTGTCGTGCCAAGAGACGATCGTGCGGAGGAGGCGTCGGATGGACCCGAGACTGAGCCTTGGCGGCGGGGCGATCCTCGTCGTGCTGCTGATCCTGGTGGTTGTGGCGCGCGCCGCGCGGCGTGACCGGCGCGAGGGCAAGACGGACGCTGCCGCGGTCTGGCTGGGCGCCGACATCCCGGATGACCGGACCAAGGGGGGGCATGCGCCGCAGCGCGACGATCCGGCCGCGGTCGATGATGGCGACGCAGACGGTGATGGCGGCGGCGACGGGGGGGGCGACGGGGGGGGCGACGGAGACTGACCCGTCAGCGCGCCGCGTCGCGCTGTGCGATCCAGTCATGCGCAGGGTCGTTCTGGAACCGCCATTTGCGCAGCGGGCCGGCCATGACGTTGAGGTAATACATCTCGTAGCCGTAGGGCGCGCCGCAGGGATGATGGCCGCGCGGCACCAGCGTCACATCGTGATCCCTGACGGCCATGGTTTCGTCGAGCGTGCCATCCTCGGTATAGACCCGCTGGATGCCAAAGCCCTGCGCGGGATTGAGGCGCATGTAATAGGTCTCCTCCAGATAGGTCATGCGGGGGAAATCATCCTCGTCATGGCGGTGGCTGGGGTAGGAGGACCAGTGACCGGCGGGGGTAAAGACCTCGGTCACCAGCAGGCTGTCGGCCACATCGCGCCCCTCCATCGCGATGTTGTTGATATGGCGTGTATTCGTGCCAGTGCCGCGCGGGGTGAGCGTGATGCCCTCGGGGCCCAGACGCTGCACCCCATGCCCGCCCTGCCCCGGCGCGGAGCAGACCGCCAGCGTGCAGGCGGTGGTGGCGCGGGCCGACCAGTCGGCCCCGTTGGGGACATAGAGGCAGGCGGGCGGGGTTTTCTCGAACACGTCCATGCGCGCGCCCATCTCGCCCATCGCCTGCCCGGCGGCGGTGATCTCGGCCCGCCCCTCGACCAGCACCAGGATCACCTCGCGGTCGCCGGTCGCCTCGGCCACGCTGTCGCCCGGCGCGAGGCGGTAGAGGCCAAAGCCCACATAGGACCAGCCGGCGCTGGCCGGGGTGATGTCATGCACCTTGCCATGGGTGCCGCTGGGGTGGCGCAACAGGTCAGGCATCGTCGGATTTGTCCTTGTCCTTGTCCTTGTCCCTGTCCTCGGGCAGCGGCGGGTCGAAGGCGATGAAGAACTGATGCGCGCAGATCAGCGCGATGCCGCCCGTCAGCACGCCCCAGAAGGCCGACCCGCTGATCGTGAACTCGAACACTGACCAGGCGGCGAGTGCCGCCGTCAGGATCACCCTTCGGTGGAGCGGGATGAAGAACGGGTGCTGAACATCGAAAAGCTTCATGCGCTGCGGTCCAGTCCGGCGTCACGCGCCATCTGTCTGAGCGCGGCGAGGCCCATCGACTGGAACTGGAACGGGTTGCGCACCGCCGGGTCCTGTTCGGCCTCGATCACCAGCCAGCCCTGATAGCCGGCCTCGGCCGCGATGCGCAGCAGGGGGGGGAAATCGACAGCGCCTTCGGGGTCGCCCGGCACGGTAAAGGCCCCGCGCCGCACCCCTTCGAGAAAGGACAGGCCCTGGTCGCGCACCGCGCGCATCACGTCCGGCCGCACGTTCTTGGCATGGAAATGGGCGATGCGCGCGGCGTGCTTGCGCGCGGCGTGCTTGCGCGCGACGGTCGCGGGGTCACCGCCGCCGTAATAGCAATGCCCGCTGTCGAACAGCAGATGCGTGGCGGGGCCGGTATGGGCCATCAGCAGGTCGATCTCTTCGGGCGTTTCCACGATGGTGCCCATGTGGTGATGATAGACCAGCGTGATGCCCTGGTCTGCCGCGAACTGCGCCAGCGCCTCGATCCCCGCGCCAAAGGCGGGCCATTGGGCGGCGGGCAGCACCGGCTTGTCATTCACGGCCGTGTCGTCGGCGCCATGGACCGCGTTCGAGGTCTCGCAGACGATGATGACCCGCGACCCGACCGCCATGAGCAGGTCGAGGAAGGGCTGCATCGCGGCCTTTTCGGCCTCGACCGTGTTCACCAGCAGGTTGGTGGAATGCCAGCCCGAGACATAGCGCAGGCCGCGCGTGCCCAGTTCCGCCGCGATGCCCTCGGCCGTGGTGGGCAGCTTGTGCCCCTTTTCGATCCCGTCAAAGCCGATGGCGGCGGCCTCGTCCAGGCATTGGGCGAGCGGGATGTCCGCGCCGAGGGTCTGGTCATCGTCATTGGACCAGGCGATGGGGTTGGTGCCGTAGAGGATCATGCCTTGACCTGTTGCTTGCGGTTCGTCTCATAGGCGGCGCGGCTGGCGCGGACGCTGTCGCGCACGCTCACCTCGGGCACGGCGACCTCCCACCATGTGCCACCATGCGGGGTCGAGGGATAGGGGTCGGTGTCGATCACGACCACGAAAGGCCCGGTCGCGTCCTTTGCCTGCGCAAGCGCGGCCTCGAGCCCGGCAATGTCGGCCACCTTGACCGCCTGCGCCCCCAGCGCGGCGGCATGGGCGGCAAAGTCGATGGCCATCGGCTGCACCTGCCAGGCATCCTTGAGCAGATTGTTGAACTCGGCCCCGCCGGTGCCGCGCTGGAGCCTGTTGATACAGCCGAAGCCGCGGTTGTCGGTGATGACCACGGTGATCCTGACCCCCATCATGCAGGCGGTGGCAAGCTCGCTGTTGGCCATCATGTAGCTGCCGTCGCCCAGCATGCAGATCACGTCGCGATCAGGCTCGGCCATCTTGATGCCCAGGGCGCCCGCGATCTCGTAGCCCATGCAGGAAAATCCGTATTCCATGTGATAGGACATCGGGCGCGTGGCCTTCCACAGCTTGTGCAGTTCGCCCGGCATGGTGCCGGCGGCCGACATGATGACCGTATCCGGGCCGGCCGCGCGCTGCACCGCGCCCACCACCTGCATGTCGGTGGGCCGCGCATTGCCGGCCTGTGGCGCGGCGGTCAGCGGGTCAACGGCGGCGAACCAGTCAGCCTTGAGACGGGCGGGCGGCGGCGCAAAGGCGCTTGCCCCCAGAGCCCCGGACAGGGCGGCAAGCCCCGCCGCCGCATCGGCGCAGAGCGGCGCCGCGCCATGTTTCATCGCGTCATAGGCCGCGACATTGAGGCTCACCAGCCGGCGCCCGGGTGCGGCAAAGAGCGCCCATGACCCGGTGGTGAAATCCTGAAACCGCGTGCCGACGCCGATCACCACATCGGCCTGCGCGCAGACGGCGTTTGCGCTTGTCGCGCCGGTGACACCAACCGGGCCGAGGTTGAGCGGATGGTCCCAGGGCAGCGCGGATTTGCCCGCCTGCGTCTCGACCACGGGGATCTGGTGCGCCTGCGCGAAATCGCGCAGCGCCTCGGTGGCAAAGCCGTAATGCACTCCGCCGCCCGCCACGATCACCGGATGGCGCGCAGCCGCGATCAGGGCCGCGACCTCTGCCACCTCGACCGGGTCAGGCTGGACGATACGCCGCCGCCAGACGCGCGGCGCAAAGAACGCCACGGGCCAGTCATGGCCTTCGGCCTGCACATCCTGACAAAGGGACAGCGTGACAGGCCCGCAGTCGGCCGGATCTGTCATCGTGCGCAGCGCGCGGGGCAGCGCGGTGAGCAACTGCTCGGGCCGCATGATGCGGTCGTAATAGCGGCTCACGGGGCGAAAACAGTCATTGGCGCTGACCGTGCCGTCACCGAAATCCTCGACCTGTTGCAGCACCGGGTCCGGGCCACGGTGGGCAAAGACATCGCCCGGCACGAAGAGCACCGGCAGCCGGTTCACATGCGCCACCCCCGCCGCCGTCACCATGTTGAGCGCGCCGGGCCCGATGGACGATGTCACCATCATCGCATGGGCGCGGCCCGCCTGCTTGGCATAGGCGATGGCGGCATGGGCCATGGTCTGTTCGTTCTGGCCCCGGTAGGTCGGGAAATGGTCCTTGACGCCATGCAGCGCCTCGCCCAGCCCCGCGACATTGCCATGGCCGAAGATGCCCCAGCATCCGGTGATGAAGGGCCTGCCATCCTCGGCCAGTTGCGCGGCAAGGTAGCGCACCATCGCCTGTGCGGCGGTCAGCCGGATCGTCGTCATTGCAGTGCCTCCTTGCGGGCGCGGTCCCAGACCGCGCAAAGATCGGAATATCGTGCAGCCATCGCAGCCACGGCGGCGGTGTCATCGAGGCCCCCTGCCATCCAGTCGCGCGCGACATCGCCAAAGATCGTGCGCCCCACGGCAAAGCCCTTGACCAGAGGTTGCCGCGCGGCCAGCGCAAAGGACGCCGCCAGCGCTTCGGGCGCGGCGTCGAGGCCCAGCACCACAATGCCGCGCACATGCGGGTCGTGGCGCAGGATCGCGGCGCTGGCCGCGTCCCAGGCGGCGGCGGTGGCAAAGGGTTCGAGCTTCCACCAGTCGGGGAAAACGCCCAGCGCATAGAACCGGTCGATGATCCGCGCGGTGGTGGTCTCATCGACCGGGGCGACCTTTGACGGGATCACCTCGAGCAGAAACTCGAGCCGCGCGCGCCGCGCGGCGGTCCAGACGCGCAGCACCGTGGCCTCTTGCGCGGCCCAGGTCGCGGCACCGTCATCGGGATGGCAAAAGCACAGGCATTTGACCACATGATCGCGCGGCCATTCGCCAAGCCCGCCGCAATCCGGCCCGATCTCGGGCTCGAGCGCGAGCGGCCGCGCGCCCGGCCATTCCACCGGCCGCCCGACCCAGAGCCCCTGCCCCGCCGCACGGAAAAGCGTCTCGCGCCCGAACCGGCTGTCGCACAGGATGCCATGCCCCGGCCGGCCATCCGCGACCTGCAAGGCCGCGTCCAGACACAGCCCCTTGAACGCGCCGATGCGCGCGGGCGTGGCGCCCGGCATTTCCTCGAACTGCGCGCGGTGGTCAAAGGCAAAGACCCGCATCCTGGACCAGTCGCCATGCCGGTTGGTCGCCCAATGCACCTGTTCGAGCGCGCCGTCCTTGCGCAACGCGGGCACCTGCACGCCGCGCGCGAGAAAGAACTGCAACTCCTCCCAGCTTGGATAGGCGGGCGTGCAGCCGTGCCGCGACACGGCAAAGGCGCCGCAGGCATTGGCATATGTCAGCGCCACCGGCCAGGGCGCGCCGTCCAGCCACCCCTTGAGCAGCCCCGACATGAAGCCGTCGCCCGCGCCCAGCACATTGAACACCTCGATGGGAAAGCCCGGCCCCGCCTCGCCGTCATCGAGCGTATCGGGGATCGCGCCGGCAAAGGCCGCGGCCCCCATCGGCCCGCGCTTGCACACCAGCGTGGCGCCGCTCACCGCGCGCACGGCGCGCAGGGCGGCGATGGTATCGGTGGTGCCGCCTGCGATGTGAAACTCCTCCTCCGTCCCCACGATCAGGTCAAAGAGATGCAGCGTCGCCTGCAACCGCGCCGTCACCGCGGCGCTTTCGATGAACCGGCTTTCGCCGTCGCCATGGCCCGCGAGCCCCCAGAGGTTCGGCCGGTAGTCGATGTCGAGCGCGGTCTGCGCGCCGCCTTCGCGCGCCAGACGCAGCGCCTTGCGCACGGCCGCCTCGGTGCGCGGATGGCTCAGATGCGTGCCGGTCGCCACCACGGCGCGGGCCTGCGCGATCAAGGCGGGGTCGATGTCATCCTCGCACAGCGCCATGTCGGCGCAATTCTCGCGGTAGAAAATCAGCGGAAAGCGGTGCTGGTCGCGGATGCCGAGGATCACCAGCGCGGTGAGCCGGTCGGGGTCCGTCACCACGCCGCGCGTGTCCACCCCTTCGCGCGCCAGCTCCTCGCGGATGAAGCGGCCCATGTGTTCATCGCCCACCCGGGTGATGAGCGCCGACCGCAGCCCCAGCCGAGCGGTGCCGGCGGCCATATTGGTGGGCGAGCCGCCGATGTATTTGGCGAACGACCCCATATCCTCGAGCCGCCCGCCCACCTGCGCGCCGTAAAGGTCAACCGAGGACCGGCCGATGGTGATGACATCCAGCGTCTTGCCCATGATCCCGCCTCAGCCGGTGATCTCGGCCACGCGCACCACGCGCGCCTCGGCCACCGACATCAGCGCGGCATCGGCGAGCGCCAGCGCCACCAGCCCGTCATGGCCGGTTGTGGGGGTCGGCGTGCCGCCGGTGACAGCGGCGACAAAGCCCGCGATTTCATTGGCATAGGCGGCGATATAGCGCGTCATGAAGAAATCGAGCAGCGGCGGGCGGTGAAAGCCATCGGCATCGGCCACCTCGATATTGGCCTGTGCCATGTTCTGCGCGCTGACCGCGCCCAGCGACCCCAGCACCTCGATCCGCTGATCGTAACCATAGGTTGCGCGGCGCGAATTGGTGATGACCGCCTGCCGGCCCGAGGCCGTGCGCAGGATCACGTTGACGCTGTCAAAATCGCCCGCCTGCCCGATCGCGGGGTCCACGAGGACCGAGGCCGCGGCCTGCACCGTCTCGACCTCTTCACCCAGGAGCCAGCGCGCCATGTCGAAATCGTGGATCGTCATGTCGCGGAAAATCCCGCCCGAACGTGCGATATAGTCGAGCGGCGGCGCGCCGGGATCGCGCGACGTGATCGTGACCATCTCGACCTTGCCCACGCGGCCGGCGTCAATCGCGGCCTTTACCGCCATGAAGTCGGGGTCAAAGCGGCGGTTGAACCCCACCATCAGCGCGGCCCCCTCGGCCGCGACCACCGCAAGGCAGTCGCGCACCCGCGCCACCGACAGGTCGATGGGCTTTTCGCAAAAGATTGCCTTGCCCGCCCGCGCGGCCTGTTCGATCAGGTCGGCATGGGTGTCGGTCGGCGTGCAGATCACCACCGCGTCGATGTCATCCGCCGCGAGGATCGCGTCGATGCTGCGGATCGCGCAGCCATGGGCATCGGCCATCGCCTGCGCCGCCGCCGCGATGGGGTCGGCGATGGCCACAAGCCGCGCGCCGGGGGTTGCCGCGATGGCCCGTGAATGGACGCGCCCGATACGGCCCGCGCCGAGAACGCCGAAGCGAAGTGTCATGTCATGCTCGCAATGTCTGCCCCCGCAGGGGCGTGGAGGGTCAGATATAGGCGGCGGCCGCGTTTTGCGACTTCACGCCTGTGATGTAGCTCACGATGTCATTGCCATCGGTTTCGTCGCGTTTCAACGAGGCCACGATATGCCCGCGCCGGAACACCACGATCCGGTCCACGAGGTCAAAGACCTGCCGCAGGTTGTGGCTCACCAGGATCAGCGGGATACCCTGCGATTTCAGCGTCTTGATGATGTTCTCGACCTGCCCTGTCTCCTGCACGCCCAGCGCCGCCGTGGGTTCGTCCATGATGATGAGCTTGCTGGCGAAGGTGGCAGAACGCGCGATCGCCACGCATTGCCGCTGCCCGCCCGACATGTTGCGGATCGGGTTGAGGATATTGGGGATCTTGACCGCCGTGCGCTGCAATGCCTCATGCGTCGCGGCCCGCATCGCCTTGCGGTTGAGGATGGAAAACGGCCCGAGGTTGAACAGGATCTTTTCGCGCCCCAGAAACAGGTTCGACGGCACGTCGAGGTCATCGGCAAGTGCGAGGTTCTGGAACACGCATTCCATCCCCGCCTCGCGCGCCTCGAGCGGGCCGGAGAACTGCACCTCCTGCCCGTCGAACCAGATCTTGCCGGCGCTGCGCGTCTCGACCCCGGTGATCTGGCGCACAAAGGTCGATTTTCCGGCGCCGTTGTCGCCCACGATGGCCACATGTTCGCCCGCCTGCAGCTCGAAATCGGCATTCTCGAGCGCGTGCACACCGCCGTAATGCTTGGTCAGCCCTTCGGTTTTCAGGATCACGCTCATGGTTCAGGCCCCCATTGCGCGGCGTTTCTGCCGCCAGACATCCGCCATCACGGCAAAGACGATGATCGCGCCCTTGATCATCTCCTGATAATAGGCATCGACCCGCAGAAAGGTGAAACCCGAGATGATGATGCCAAAGATCAGCATCCCGAGGAATGTGCCGATGATCGACCCGCGCCCGCCCACGAGGCTCACGCCGCCGATCACGGCCATGGCAATGGCGTCAAGCTCGTACATCACGCCCATGCCCGCCTGCGCGGTCAGTTGCCGCGAGGCCGCGACGATGCCCGCGATGGCGGCCAGCATCCCGGCGATGGCATAGACGAGCACCAGATGGCGTTCGACATTGATCCCCGACATCCGCGCGGCGGCGGGGTTGGACCCAATGGCATAGGTCCGCTTGCCATAGAGCGTGTAGGACAGGATGAGCTGGAACAGGATCGCCAGCCCGGCAAAGATATAGACGGGGGTAAAGCCCTGCCCCAGCGCGATGAAGCTCTCGGACGGGTTCGACACCGCCTCGCCGCGGGTCCACCAGTTCGACACGCCGCGCGCAGAGACCATCATCCCCAGCGTGGCGATGAAGGGCGGGATCTTGGCATAGGCCACCAGTGACCCGTTGATGACCCCCGCGAGGATGCCCAGCATCAGCCCGACCAGCAGCGGGATGACGAGCGGCAGATCGACCCAGCCCTGCGCCCAGAACACCGCATTGGTAAAATCCTGGCCGTTGCGGGTGCTCATCTGCCCGAATGAGGTGGCGATGATCGCCGTGGCGCCCACGATGGAGCCTGACGACAGGTCGATGCCGCCGGTGATGATGACCTGCGTGACGCCAATGGCGATGATGCCGACCACGGCCACCTGCAGGATCATGATCCGCAGGATCGCGAGATTGCCGAGGAAGGTGCGTTCGCGCACGATCCAGGCCAGCGCCTCGAAGATCACCGCGATGATGATCAACCCGATGAGCGCGTTGAGTTCGGTCGGCCAGACCCTCTTGGTCTTGATCGCCGGTGCTGCTGTGTCGGTCATGTCCCACCCTTCGTGCGTCACGAACGTGGGGCGCGCAACAGGCGCCCCACGGGATTTTCACCGCGTTGTCAGAGTGGCTCAGTTGGCCGAGAGGAAGTCGCCCACATTGTCGGCGGTGACGAGCTGGAAGGGGATATAGACCTTCTTGTCGGTCGCCTCGCCCCGGATCAGGCGCAGCGCGGTATCGACCGCGCCCCGGCCCTGCCCGGCCGCATCCTGGAACACGGTGATGTCCAGATCGCCAGACTGAAGCGCGGCGAGCGCGTCCTGCGTCGCATCCACGCCCGACACGATGATGTCGCCCATGTCGAGGCCGCCGGCCTTCATCGCCTGGATCGCGCCGATGGCCATTTCGTCATTGTTGGCCAGCACCGCGTCAAAGGTGACGCCGCCGCCCATCCAGTTGGTCATCAGGTCGGCGGCCTCGGTGCGCGACCAGTTGGCGGTCTGCTCTTCGACCACGTTCATGAAGTTGCACATGTCCATGCCGATCACGTCATGGAAATCCTTGGTGCGCTGGACGGCCGCCTGGTTGGACAGCTCGCCGATCATGATGACGACATCCGCGCCGCCCGCCATACCGGCCGCGCGCAGCATCTTGCAGACCTCAAAGGCCGCGAGCGTGCCCGACTCGATCTCGTTGGAGGCGACAAAGGCCTGCCCGTCGGGCAGCGTATCGACGTTGATCGGCTGGCGGTTGACATAGACCAGCGGCACGCCGGCGGCGGCGGCGGCATCGGTCATCGCCTGCGTGGCCGAGGTATCGACCGCATTCACCACGATGGCATCGACGCCGGCGGCGATGAAGTTCTCGATCTGGCTCAGCTGCTTGCCCACGTCATTGGTGGCATCCTCGGCCTGCAGTTCGACACCGTCGAGCTCGCCCGCATAGTTCACCATGCCGTTGCGCAGCACGGTCAGGAAATTGTCGTCAAAGGTCGCCATCGTCAGCCCGATCGTCTCGGACATGGCAGTGGTCGAGAGCAGCGAGACGAGGCCCGCCGCGATCATGGTCTTTTTCATCTTGTCTTCCTCCCAGAACCGGCGTCCGGCGCGCCGCATGTAGTCACCGGAAGACCCCCTCCCCGGAGGTCCCATTCCGCATCGCGCCGCTCAGGCGGCCTCGGCCGCGAGCTGCGCCTCGATGAATTCGAACGACGCCGCGATGGCGGCGACCGGGTCGGCCAGCGCATGTGTCTGCGGCGCAAAGGCCTCGAAGGACAGCGGCCCGGCATAGCCCGCAGCCCGCAGCGCCCGGATCTGCGCGACATTGCCCAGCCGGTCGGCAGCATCGACCAGACCCCGGTGCGCATCGGTCATGTCGGCCGCAGCGAGGGTGGCATCGACGACGCCGGACAGGTGCACGATCCCGGTCTGTTGCGCAAAAAACGGGCCCGCCCCGGCCAGATGGTGGTGAAAGGTGTCATGGACCAGCCGGAACCTCTCGGTCACGCCCAGCGCCGCGATCGCCTCGACCGCCTCGCTCTTGTGGCGCAGCGCGCAGATGTCAAAGCCCAGCGGCTCCACAAGACCCACCAGCCCGTGGTCTTCCAGAATCGGGGCCAGTTCACGCAGCGCCAGCCGCAGGTTGGCCTGCCGCTCTCCGTTGCCCATGCCAAGGTTGTCGTTGCGCGGGATCAGGCTCACCGCTTCGGCGCCGCAGGCGACCGCGATCCGCATCAGGGCGCGCGCCTCGGCCGCCTTGTCGGCGGACCAGTCGTTGAACCGCTTGACCTCTGCCAGGGCCAGGATGCGCAGACCGTGGTCACGCACGATCGCCCCGGCCTCGGCCGGGTCCAGCCCGTCAAAAAGCGGTTGCGGCAGGTCGTTGCGCAACTCGATCCCGACACAGCCCAACGCGGCCGCCGTCGCAACAAGGTCGCGAAACCCCATCCGCGCCACGGTCATGTGGTTGAGCGCCCTGCCTTGCATCCCGTCCCCCGCCATGAGCCCGACCGTTCCACGCCATTGCAGGCCAGGCTGCGGTCCCCACGACTGATCCCTCTGGGGCCGAGCAAACAGGCGGCCATCACGATTCGTCAACGCGGGGCGGGTCATTTGCATCAACTCTGACGAAGGGCCGTCATCGCGATGATGTCTTTTCGTCAGGCCCGGCCGCTCAGACCGACTCGGGCAGCACCAGTTCGGGCCGCAGGAAATGCTGCCCCGTCACATCGGTCATGCCATTGAGCACCGCGTCGATCATCAAGGCGACAAGGTCGCGGCAGACCTGACCCAGCGGCGTCGCGATGACCATGGTCAGATAGCGGTCCATCAGCGCGGCGCGGCTGTCGGGCGTGACCTCGTTGACCACCAGGCTGACCTCACCGGGGCGGCGCGCCTCGCGCACGGCGGCGATGGCCCCCTCCATCCCGCCACCCGCGCAATAGATGCCCCGCAAGTCCGGGTGCCGCTCGAGCAGGTCCAGCGTGGCCTCATAGGTCAACTGCCGCGTCTCGAGGTTCACCAACGTGTCGAGCACCGTGAACTGCGGCGCGAACTCTCTGAAATAACTTCGAAATCCCGTCTCTCGCAGCTCGTGCCCATGCCAGCGGTAGCCACCGACAAAGACCCCCACCTTGCCCGCGCGATGGGCCGACATGGCGATGACAGAGGCCGCGATGCGGCCCACTCTGACGTTGTTCAGCCCGACATAGGTTTGCCGCACCCCCTGCGCAAAGTCGTTGAGCAAGGCAAAGGTCGGGATGCCGGCGGCCTTGAGTTCGGTGACGGCCTCGGTGATGTCATGGTGGGTGACGGCGCTGGCCGCGATGGCATCCACGCGCCCGCGCATCCCGAGCATCAAGGCGCTGAAATCGGCCGGGGTCTGGGACGGCGAAAACACCACCTCGGCACGCCCCCGGATGCTGGTCGCGCCTTCGACGGCGGCGTGGATCTCTTTTACAAACTCTTGATAAAACGCCTGTTTTTCCTTGTGCAAGACAAAGCCGAACCGCATTTCCGGCAGGTCGCGGCTAAGCCGCTGGCCGATCAACGGGGCGGCATGATACCCGACACGGCGCGCGGCCTCATAGACCCGGCGCGCGGTTTCCTCGCGCACGGCCTCGCGGGCGTTGAGCACGCGGTCCACGGTCGCCATGCTCACCCCCGCCTCGCGGGCGACATCCGTGATTGTCGGTCTGCGGGCCATGACGCCTGCCTTTCCTGATTACTTTTCGTCATTTCTGCGCGCCATCATGATGGATTTTGACGAAATTCCAACCGCTATTGATTGGGTCCGTCCGACAGTCGCGGCCAGGTCTTGGGTCAAGGATGCGGCGGGCGCCGCGGCCGGGGGGACAGAGCCATCGCGACACGCGACGACAATCTGCTGGGCGAGGATGGGCGCCGGGCCCCCGTGACCGGCCCGGCACAAGACTTTGACCGGCCCGGCAGGAGACTTTTCGGACAAATGGCCCTTGCACAGGGAAACATTTGCTTTATGTAATGTTTCGCTGCCGCTGTTAGAAGATTGGCAAGCCCGACACGCTATCGATTCTGCAAGGCCACGAAAGGACACCCTCGCGATGACCCTGATTTCTGCACCCCACAAGACCGCACATGGTGACATGTCGCAATGCTGACCGATTTCACCCCCTGGCAGTCGCTCTTTGGCGGCTCTCTGATCGGGCTCGCCTCGGTCCTGCTGATGCTGGTGCATGGCCGGATCATGGGCGCCACCGGCATTCTCGCGGGCGCCTTCGTGCCCGAGGCGCCGGGCGACCGGGGCTGGCGGATCGCGATCCTCGCCGGCATGGTCTCGGGTCCGTTGGTGTTCTGGCTTGCGACCGGTGCGATGCCCGCCGTCGAGGTGCCGGTCTCGACCACGATGATGATTGTCGGCGGCTTCATCGTCGGGCTTGGCGTGACCTTTGGCTCTGGCTGCACCTCGGGCCACGGGGTCTGCGGCATGGCACGTCTGTCGCGCCGGTCAATTGCCGCGACCTTGACCTTCATGCTGACCACGGCGGCGACAGTCTATGTCGTCCGTCATGTGATGGGGGGCTGATCCATGCGACTGTTTCTTGCCTATGTGATCGGCCTTGTCTTTGGCCTCGGGATATCCATCTCGGGCATGGCCAACCCTGCGAAAGTGCTCAATTTCTTTGACTTCGCAGGCAGCTGGGACCCCAGCCTCGCCTTTGTGATGGGCGGCGCTTTCGTGGTGGCCTTCATCGGCTACCGCCTGGTGTTCCGCCGGCCGGCCCCGCTCCTGGCGCCGCGCTTTGCGGTGCCGGGCAACACCCGGCTCGACGCAAAGCTGCTGGGCGGCGCGGCGGTGTTCGGGATCGGCTGGGGCATCTCGGGCTTTTGCCCCGGCGGATCGCTTCCGGCGCTCGGGACCGGGAACACCGAGGTCTACATCTTTACCGGTGCGCTTTTGGCGGGGATCATCGCCGCAAAGCTGCTGATGCAATTCACCATCAAATGGTCCAGTGCGCGCGCTGCGGCCTGACAGGAACGGAGAAACAGAAATGACCGACTATCCCGTCAACATGTCCCTGACCCCCGAGGTCAAAGGCTTCTTTGACGCCGCGACCAACACCATCAGCTATGTCGTGCGCGACCCTGCCTCGACCTCCTGCGCCATCATCGACAGCGTGATGGACATCGACTATGCCGCAGGCCGCATCACCTTTGACCATGCCGATGCGATGATCGCCTGGATCGAGGAAAACGGCCTCACGCTCGAATGGCTGATCGAGACACATGTGCATGCCGACCACCTGTCGGCCGCGCCCTATATCCAGGGGCGGCTGGGCGGCAAGATCGGCATCGGCGACAAGATCACCGTGGTGCAGGACACCTTTGGCAAGGTGTTCAACGAGGGGACGGAGTTCCAGCGCGACGGGTCGCAGTTCGACCGGCTCTTTGCCGACGGCGACAGCTACCAGATCGGCACCATGACGGCCTTCGTCATGCATACGCCCGGCCATACGCCCGCCTGCATGGTGCATGTGATCGGCGACGCCGCCTTTGTCGGCGACACGCTGTTCATGCCTGACGGCGGCTCGGCACGGGCCGATTTCCCCGGCGGCGACGCGGGCGCGCTTTATGACAGCATCCAGAAGGTGCTGGCCCTGCCGGACGAGATGCGCCTGTTCATGTGCCACGACTACGGCCCCAACGGGCGCGACATCGCGTGGGAAACCACGGTCGGCGCGGAAAAGGCGCATAACATCCACGTGGGCCAGGGCGCCACGCGCGAATCCTTTGTCAAGTTCCGCACCGAGCGTGACGCGACCCTCGCCATGCCCCGCCTCATCATCCCCTCGCTGCAGGTGAACATGCGCGCCGGCGAGATTCCGACTGACAAGAGCGGGCATCCCATGCTCAAAGTCCCGGTGAACGGGCTCTAGAGAAAAGGCAGACCATGACCATTCGACCCCTGGACGACACGATCGGCGTATGTGCGCAGATCACTGTAGAGGACCTGCCCGGCATTGCTGCGCAAGGCTACCGCAGCCTGATCTGCAACCGCCCCGATGACGAAGAGCCCGGCCAGCCGAGCTTTGCCGAGATCGCGGCGGCGGCTTCCGCGCTGGGCCTGCAGGCGCGCCACATTCCGGTCGCGGGCGGCGTCTTTCCGCCCGATGCGGTCGCGGCCTTTGGCGCGGCGATGGCCGAATTGCCGGGGCCGGTGCTGGCCTACTGCCGCTCTGGCGCGCGCTCGACCACGATGCGGCAGCTCAGCGTCGGCTGATACCGCGGCAAACCGACTGACACACTGACAGACAGGCGCGGCCCCAGACGGGCCGCGCCCCCGATCTCCATTTTTGCAGGGCAACCGCCATGACCCGTTTCTCCCTCGCCCGCTATCTGCCGATCCTCGACTGGGGGCGCAGCTATGGCCGTGCGGACCTGTCGAACGACATGGTGGCCGCGGTGATCGTAACGATCATGCTGATCCCGCAGTCGCTGGCCTATGCGCTGCTGGCCGGCCTGCCGCCCGAAATGGGCATCTATGCCTCGATCATGCCGATCATCCTCTACGCCATTTTCGGCACCTCGCGGGCGCTGGCGGTCGGGCCGGTCGCGGTCGTGTCGCTGATGACGGCGGCCGCGGTGGGTCAGGTCGCGGCGAGCGGGACCGCGGGCTATATCACCGCCGCGATCACGCTGGCGGGGCTGTCGGGCGCGATGCTCTTGTTGATGGGGGTGCTGCGGCTGGGGTTTCTGGCGAATTTCCTGTCGCACCCGGTGATCGCGGGTTTCATCACCGCGAGCGGCATCCTGATCGCGACAAGCCAGCTTGGCCATATCTTCGGCGTCCGGGCCGAGGGCCATACCCTGCCCGAGATGCTCTGGTCGCTGGGCGCGCAGATCGGTCAGGTCAAGCCTGTGACGCTGGCCATCGGGGTGGCGGCGACCGTTTTCCTGTTCTGGGTGCGGCGCGGGCTCAAGCCGTTGTTGCTGGGTCTCGGCCTGCCGCTGCGGATCGCGGATGTGATCACAAAGGCCGGGCCGGTCTTTGCCGTGGCCGCGACCACGGCGGTGGTCTGGGGGTTCGACCTCGCCGCGGCTGGCGTGGCCATCGTGGGGGTGGTGCCGCAGAGCCTGCCGCCCCTCACCCTGCCCTCTTTCGACCCGGCTCTCGTTCAGTCGCTGCTGCTGCCGGCGCTGCTGATCTCGGTCGTGGGGTTCGTCGAATCGGTCTCGGTCGCGCAGACGCTGGCCGCCAAGAAACGCCAGCGCATCCGCCCGGACCAGGAGCTGATCGGGCTCGGCGCCGCCAATATCGGCGCATCGCTCACCGGCGGCTTTCCGGTCACGGGCGGCTTTGCCCGCTCGGTGGTGAATTTCGACGCCGGTGCCGCGACACCTGCCGCCGGGGCCTTTACCGCCGTGGGTCTGGCCATCGCCGCGGTGGCCCTGACCCCGCTGATCCATTTCCTGCCCAAGGCGACGCTGGCAGCCACGATCATCGTGGCCGTGCTGTCGCTGGTGGACCTCGGCATTCTCAAGCGCGCCTGGACCTATTCACAGGCCGATTTCTGGGCGGTGGCCGTGACCATCGGGGTTACATTGGGTCTGGGGGTCGAGGCAGGCGTGTCCTCGGGCGTGGCGTTGTCGGTGCTCTTGCACCTTTGGAAAACCTCGCGCCCGCATGTGGCCGAGGTGGGCCTTGTTCCCGGCACCCAGCATTTCCGCAACATCAACCGTCATGCCGTGCTGACCGACCCGGCCGTGCTGAGCCTGCGGGTGGACGAAAGCCTCTATTTCGCCAATGCGCGGTTTCTGGAGGATTACATCCATGACCGCGTGGTGGCCGACTGTCCGGTCCGCGACGTGGTGCTGATGTGCTCGGCCATCAACGCCATCGACATGAGCGCACTGGAAAGCCTCGAGGCGATCAATGCGCGGCTCGGCGCGATGGGCGTGCGGCTGCACCTGTCCGAGGTCAAGGGCCCGGTGATGGACCGGCTCAAGCGGTCGCATTTCCTCGACGCGCTGTCGGGGCAGGTGTTCCTGTCGCAGTATGATGCGATCCGCGCGCTGACGGCGCTGGCCGACGACAGCCTGCCGCAGGCTGAGGAATGAGGGTGCGGAGCCTCCGGCGGGAGTATTTTCAGCACAGAGAAGCCTGGGCAGAGAGAATCCCCGGCAGGTTCAGCCCATTGTCACGGGCACAGGCCCGCGCGATGTCATAGCCCGCATCGGCATGGCGCATGACGCCGGTAGCGGGGTCGTTCCAGAGCACGCGGGCGAGGCGGCGCGCGGCGTCATCGGTGCCATCGGCCACGATGACCATCCCGGAATGCTGGCTGTAGCCCATGCCGACACCGCCGCCGTGATGCAGGCTGACCCAGGTCGCGCCCGAGGCGGTGTTGAGCAGCGCGTTGAGCAGCGGCCAGTCCGACACCGCGTCGGAGCCGTCGCGCATCGCCTCCGTCTCGCGGTTGGGCGAGGCGACGGAGCCCGAATCGAGGTGATCGCGTCCGATCACGATCGGGGCCGAGACCTCGCCTTTGCGCACCATCTCGTTGAAGGCGAGGCCAAGCTTGTGCCGCAACCCGAGGCCGACCCAGCAGATCCGCGCCGGCAGGCCCTGAAAGGCGATCCGTTCGCGCGCCATGTCGAGCCAATGGTGCAGATGCGGGTCGTCGATCAGTTCCTTCACCTTGGCATCGGTGCGGTAGATGTCCTCGGAGTCGCCTGACAGCGCGCACCAGCGAAACGGCCCGATGCCCCGACAGAACAGCGGGCGGATGTAGGCGGGCACGAAACCCGGAAAGGCAAAGGCGGTCTCGAGCCCCTCATCCAGCGCCACCTGCCTGATATTGTTTCCATAATCGAGCGTCGGCACGCCCGCGTTCCAGAAATCGACCATCGCCGCGACATGGGTGCGCATCGAGGCGCGGGCGGCGGCCTCGACCGCCTTGGGCGCGCTTTCCTGCCGCGCGCGCCACTCTGCCACGCTCCAGCCCTGCGGCAGGTAGCCGTGGATGGGGTCATGGGCCGAGGTCTGGTCGGTGACGATATCGGGGCGGACACCCTGGCGGTAGAGTTCGGGGAACACATCCGCCGCATTGCCGATCAGCGCCACGGATTTCGCCTCTCCGGCGGCGGTCCAGCGGGCGATCATGGCGAGCGCCTCGTCCAGATCATGGGTCTTTTCATCGACATAGCGGGTGCGCAGGCGGAAATCGGCGCGCGTCTCGTCGCATTCGACGGCGAGGCAGCAGGCCCCCGCCATCACCGCCGCCAATGGTTGCGCGCCGCCCATGCCGCCCAGACCCGCGGTCAGGATCCAGCGCCCGGAGAGGGAACCACCGTAGTGCTGGCGCCCCGCCTCGACAAAGGTCTCGTAGGTGCCCTGCACGATGCCCTGCGTGCCGATGTAGATCCAGGACCCCGCCGTCATCTGCCCATACATGGCGAGCCCCTTGCGGTCGAGTTCGTTGAAATGGTCCCAGGTCGCCCAATGCGGCACGAGATTGGAATTGGCGATCAGCACGCGGGGCGCATCGGGATGGGTGCGGAACACCCCCACCGGCTTGCCCGACTGCACCAGCAGCGTCTCGTCGGCCTCGAGCGCCTTGAGGCTCGCCACGATCATGTCGAAATCGGCCCAGGTGCGCGCGGCGCGGCCGATGCCGCCATAGACCACCAGTTCATGCGGGTTTTCGGCCACATCGGGGTGCAGGTTGTTCATCAGCATCCGCATCGGCGCCTCGGTGAGCCAGCTCTTGGCCGTGATCGTGGAGCCGGTCGCGGGAAAGATGTCGCGGGTGTTGTGCCGGGGGTTGGTCATGGTTCTGCCTTCACTGTGGGGGCGAGGTCATTGATCGTGTTCAGGATTTCGCGCAGATGGGCGCGCAGGCGCCGGGCCTTGGCCGGGGCATGGGCAAACGGGGCCGCCTCGGTGTCGAGGTAGGTCGATTGCGCCAGTTCCATCTGGATCGCGTGCCAGCCCTGCGCGGGGCGGCCATAGTGGCGGGTCGTCCATCCGCCCTTGAACCGGCCATTGGTCACGCTGGTATAGCCCGGCGCGCGGGCACAGATCGCGGCGACGGCCTCGGCCAGCGGCGCGGCACAGGCGGCACCGTCATTGGTCCCGATGTTGAAATCGGGCAGGATGCCGTCGAAAAGATAGGGGATGCGCGAGCGGATCGAATGGGCGTCATAGAGGATGGCAATGCCATGCCGGGCGTGGATGCGCGCCATCTCGGCGGCCAGCGCGGCATGGTAGGGCGCATGGAACGCGGCGCGGCGGCGCGCGGCCTCGGCCGCATCGGGCGGTGTGGTCCAGAGCGGCGCACCGTCGAAGTCGGTGAGCGGGACAAGGCCGGTCGTGTTCTGCCCCGGATAGAGGCTCGCGCCGTCAGGCGCCCGGTTCGCGTCGATCACATAGCGGTGAAAGGTCGCGCGAACGACTGTAAGATCGGCTCGCAAGCCTCTGTAAAGCTTATCAATATGCCAATCCGTATCGGCCAGCGCCCGACCATTGGCATTCAGCCGCGTGGCGATATCCGCGGGGACAAAGGCACCCGTATGCGGAAGCGCCAGCAGGATCGGCCCCGCGCCGCGCCGGACCGTGACCGGCGTCACAGTCGCACCCCGGCCACGCGGGCAAGCGCACCCGACGACACAATCGCCGCTGCGGCCGCGATGTCTGGCGCCATGTAGCGATCCTCGGCCAATGGTGGGATCTCGGCCCGGATATGGGCCAGAACCCCCTGCAAGGCGGGACTGGTTGTCAACGGCGCGCGAAAACCGATGCCCTGCGCGGCGCAGATCGTCTCGACCCCGAGGATCACGGCGAGGTTCGCGTTCATCCGCCGCAAGCGGCGCGCGCCATGGGCGGCCATGCTCACATGGTCCTCCTGGTTGGCCGAGGTCGGCGTGCTATCGGTCGAACAGGGATTGGCCAGATGCTTGTTCTCGCTCATCAGCGCGGCGGTCGTCACCTCTGCGATCATCAGGCCGGAGTTCAGCCCCGGCGCGGGCGTGAGGAACGGCGGCAGGTCAAAGCTGAGTGTGGGGTCCACCATCAGCGCCACCCGGCGCTGCGCAATCGCGCCGATTTCGGCAATGGCCAGCGCGATCTGGTCGGCGGCAAAGGCCACGGGTTCGGCATGGAAATTGCCACCCGAGGCGATCAGCCCGTCCTCGACCAGCACCAGAGGGTTATCCGTGACTGCATTCGCTTCGACCTCCAATGTATTGGCTGCAAACGACAAAATGTCCAGAGCCGCGCCCGTCACCTGCGGCTGGCAGCGGATGCAATAGGGGTCCTGCACGCGGGTATCGCCTTCGCGGTGGCTCTCGCGGATGGCGCTGCCCTCCATCAGCGCGCGCATCGCGGCGGCGACCGCGATCTGCCCCTTGTGGCCACGCAGCGCGTGGATGGCCGGGTGCAGCGGTGCGGTCGAGCCCATGATGGCATCGGTCGAGAGCGAAGCCGTCACCACCGAAGCCGCCGCCGCGCCCTGCGCGTCCCAGAGCCCGGCCAGCGCGCAGGCGGTCGAGAATTGGGTGCCGTTGATGAGCGCGAGCCCCTCCTTGGGCCCCAGCACTACCGGGGTGAGACCCGCGCGCGCCAGCGCCTCGGCGCCCGGCAGCAGCACGTCACCCAGCCGCGCCGCGCCCGCGCCGATCATCACCGCGGCCATATGCGCCAGCGGGGCGAGGTCGCCCGAGGCGCCGACAGAGCCCTGCACCGGGATCACCGGGGTCACATCCGCCACCAGCATCGCCTCGATCAGCGCGATGATCTCCCAACGCACGCCCGAGGCGCCGCGCCCCAGCGACAGAAGCTTGAGCCCCATCATCAGGCGGGTCGTCGGCACGTCCAGCGGCTCGCCCACGCCACAGCAATGCGACAGGATGAGGTTGCGCTGCAACGTGGCGGTGTCGGCGGCGGCGATCTTGACGCTCGCAAGCTTGCCGAAACCGGTGTTGACGCCATAGACCGCCGCCTCGCCATCCGCCGCCCGCGCCACCAGCGCCGCCGCCGCGGCAACCGGCCCCTGCGCCGCCGGGTCAAGGCGCACCGCAAGGCCGTCGCGCCAGATGCGCTGAAGCTGCGCCAGCGTGGCCGCGCCGGGGGTCAGGGTCAGGGTCATGCGTGGCCTCCGAAAATGCGGGCAAAGAGGGGTGTGGCCCCGATGCGGTAGCTGAGTTCCGCCGGATGGCTGGCGTCCCAGATGGCGAGGTCGGCGCGCATCCCGGCGCGGATCACGCCGCAATCCGCGAGCCCCAGCGCACGGGCCGCATGGCGGGTGACGCCCGCGAGCGCCTCTTCGGGCGTCATGCGGAACAGGGTGCAGGCCATGTTCATTGCCAGCGGCAACGAGGTCATGGGCGAGGATCCGGGGTTGCAATCGGTGGCTACGGCCATGGCCACACCGGCCGCGCGAAAGGCCGCGATGGGGGGCATCTGCGTCTCGCGCAGGGTGTAGAAGGCGCCGGGCAGGATCACCGCGACGGTGCCCGCACTGGCCATGGCCCGTGCATCCGCTTCGGTCGCATATTCCAGATGGTCGGCCGAAAGCGCGCCGTGACGGGCCGCCAGCGTCGCGCCGCCCCGCGCGGAAAGCTGTTCGGCATGCAGTTTCACAGGCAGGCCAAGCGTGCGCGCCACATCAAAGACGCGCTCTATCTGGCTGATATTGAACGCGATCCCCTCGCAGAACCCATCGACCGCATCGACCAGACCTTCGGCATGGGCGGCGCGCAGGCCGGGCAGGCAGATGGCGTCAAGATAGGCATCGGCCGTCATCCCCGGGGGCACGGCATGGGCACCCAGAAAGCTTGTGCGGACCCTCACCTGACGCTCCTCCGCGATGGTGCGGGCGCAGCGCAGCATGGCAAGCTCGGTCTCGCTGTCGAGGCCATAGCCCGATTTCACCTCGATCGCGGTCACCCCTTGCGCCAGCATCGCATCGACCCGCGCGAGGGTTTCCGCCAGCAGCTCTGTCGCCGACGCCGCGCGGGTCGCCGCGACGGTGGACATGATCCCGCCCCCTGCGCGGGCGATATCGGCATAGCTCTCGCCATTCAGCCGCTGCGCGAATTCCCCCGCGCGGTTGCCGGCATGGACCACATGGGTATGGCAGTCGATCAGCCCCGGCGTCACCAGCCGCCCGTCAAGATTGCGGACCTCGCCGGTCCGGGCAGACAGGTCGCGCATCGCCCCGGCCCAGACGATCCGCCCACCCTCGATCACCACCCCGCCATCGGGGATCAGCCCGTATCCGGGGCCGTCCATCGTCGCCAGCGTGGCATGGGTCAGGATCATGGGCGGGTTTTCCAGACTTGATCTCTCTTTGCGGTTGGGATATTATGTCTGCACATAATAACCCTGTCAAGGCGGGTCCGCATGGTGCAGATACTCTGGGCGGCGCAGGCGCTGCTCGCCGACGGCTGGGCGCGCGATGTGCGCATCGGG